>Ga0206130_10007050_pt1 | contig 12595 bp, 15 predicted proteins | sample Helgoland_Spring_9_FD_148637 | JGI IMG/M metagenome (GOLD analysis project Ga0206130, IMG submission 148637) | Pelagic subsurface seawater microbial communities from Kabeltonne, Helgoland, North Sea - Helgoland_Spring_Bloom_20160512_1 | ecosystem: Environmental > Aquatic > Marine > Epipelagic ... | reverse complement strand
TATTCCCGTGCACCTTGTCGCCACCTCTATTCAGAGCCTGTAGAGGTGTCTATACCTTAGTAGTCAAAAATAGATGGCCTGTGATAGTTCAAGGGTTTGTATATGCTACACTTGGTCATAATATAGAAGGACCAGTGATAGGTCATCCCTTTTTTGGAACTAATAAAGTGATAAGTGATCTTAAACAATTTAACACCTTTCCAGAAGGATTTGTAGAATTAAAGAAAGAAAATTACATCAGAAGAGACGGTTTAGTGGTTGAAATTAGTGGTTAGAAACATACTTAATATATTTAACATTACGTGTGGATATTGTAATAATTATATTGTTTATACTATAATGTTGATTAAAGATTTAGAAAATAATATCGTGATTAAAGAATTAGTTAATAGAATTATCGCTGATAAAGAATTCAAAAAAAAATGTGAATTTAATTTCAAGAAAATTTTTGAAGATGGACAGGTTGATAGGGATGATATTCCTTTAATCATTAATTTATTTTTAGTAGTCTATAAAAACCAGAGTAAAATTAAGATTTCTAAGAAACAGTTAAAACCAGTATTCATGTTATTGATATCAAAATTATTGGTGGAATTTAAAGGTGAATCTGACTTAGACGAAGAAGTTATCTTGATATTGATTGAGCCACAGATAGATCTATTGTTAATGAGTGTACAATTTGAAGCAGGTAAGTTCCCTTGTTGCTGCTTTAAACCTAAACCCGACGATGAAAAAGAAGAAAATGAAGTTAACAAAATGAAACTTAATCGTTTAGATAAACAAAAAAAGTTAGAAACCGAAAAATTATTGAAATAATTTAATATGTGTGTGTATATATATATATAATGTTAAAAGGGGGTAGTGGTAAGACGGGCAATGCCGACGACGAGGTCCAGAACGCTGCCGCCGCCAAGATCCAGGCCGTGCATCGCGGCAAGCAGGTACGCAAAGGTGTGCATCATCCGTGGGCTCAAGCATTTCATGATGCATTACACCATACTGATGGACATAGTCCTAAACATGCCGTTGATAGTGAGTTGAGTAAACATATGTCAGACCTCCACAAAGAAACACAGGTGCATCAAAGCACTTCAGACAAAATACAACATAAGGCAAACCAAATTTTTGAGGGGTTGGGTAAGATTGTACATAAATTATCACAAGTCGATCAAGATACAGAAAGTATAGGCGAACAATTAACTAAAAGCGATATTAAAACACTATTAGGTGTATTTGCATATACAGCTATATTAGATAAAATACCAGGTGGGAAAGACTTTGTAAGTGTTGTATTTAATGTACTTGCAAATAAACACGCTATTGAAATGGAGGTAAGACGTGAAGCAGCAGCAGATAAAAGAAAAATGGAATGTGAAGATAGGGCAAATGAAAGACATAGCGAATTACTACGTGCGTTAGCCCTACTTAAGTATAAAGATATTGATAAAGATATTAATGAAATTAAAATTACAAATTTTATGGAGCGCGCCAAAGGGATGACGGAGGGTGGTGGGGGTACACCACGGACAAAAAATAAAAAATCACAAAGAACCAAAAAAAGAAAGAATACTAAAAGAAAGAATACTAAAAGAAAGAAAACATACAAAACATACAAAACTAAAAAGAAAAAAACAAAAAGATTAAAGAAGGAAAAGAAGAACTTTAAATAATTTAAAAAAAATAACATATATTTTATAAATATGAATGCTTACAAAAAATTTAAGATACCATTCACACCTCTTTATTTAATTCGTTGGAAACCCAATATAACGAGTAGTATCCATGGTCACTCTAACAAAGAGTGTAATTATTTAGTCTTAAAAGGAGCATTACAAGAAACAATTTATAAACATAATCATAATAAGGGTTACCAAGTTTTAAACACACGGGTAGTAAGCAAAAATCAATCCGCCCATATAAATGATAAGATAGGAGAACATGCTGTTAAAAATATAACTGACGAAGATGCTTGGTCATTACATTATTATGGTTAAATTTAAATAAAAATTTGATTTAAAAATATTAATATATCATTAATAATAAACTTATGAAATTAGTTAGTGAACTAAAACGTTACAGACTAGAAAAATCAACTGAGCTAGGATTACCACCTTACCGTGTTTATAGTAATAATGTATTAAATGAAATAGCGTCTAAACGACCTGGAACAGGAACAACGTTACTATCTATCAAAGGTTTCGGTAAGAAAACATATGAAAATTATGGCGAAGATATACTTAGAATTTGTTTAGATCAATCATTAACTTTTGATGAATCTGACAAAATAACTGTATCAACAAATGTATCAGATAAATCACTGATATTCGAACCTATACAAAAAGAATTATTAGATACGTTGCTTCTACCTGCTAATATCGATTTTAGTGAAGAACAAATTAAATCTATAGCAGTAACGGATAGTGGATCCAATGTGTTTATAACTGGTCCGGGAGGAACGGGTAAAAGTTTACTTATCAAATATTTGATTGAACGGTATTCTACTTTTAAGAAATTAATGGTATGTGCTCTAACGGGTGTTGCGGCGGAACTACTTGATTGTAATGCTAAAACTATTCACGCGTGGTCTTCAATCATCCATCAAAATAATGATATAAATAGTATATATAATATACTGAAGCGAAATAAATCGTCGATCAGCGCCTGGAAAAATATAGATATACTGATAGTAGATGAGGTAAGCATGATGTCTAAAAAATATTTTGAGTTATTGGATGGTGTAGGTAAGAAGATACGTAATAATGATAAACCTTTTGGTGGAATTCAATTGATATTTCTCGGTGATTTTTATCAATTACCGCCTGTAGGGGATTCGTCGTCCGATACTGGTAAATTTTGCTTTGAAAGTGTCCTATGGCAAAAAACATTTCCACAAGTTGTAGTACTCACTAAAATTTTCAGACAAAAAGATAAACTATTTACAAAGATTCTACAACAAGTTAGAAAGGGTGGTATTTCCAAGAATTCCTACGAAATACTAAATGCACGGGTCATTAATAAAATAAATAAAAATATGGAGATACCCATTATTTCACCTACAAAACACCTGGTAAATCATACTAACAGTAGAAATATGAATAAATTGAATAGCGAAGAAATTACCTACACAAGTCGTGTTGTAAAATCGGATGAGATTATAAATGTATCTGAAAATGCTATTAATTTTGAGATCAACCAGTTATATAAACGAATGAATACAGATAAAAAAATAACTCTTAAAGAAGGAGCACATGTGATGTGTATCGTAAATTTAGATATGTGTAGTACTAATCAAATAGTGAATGGGTCTCAGGGAAAGGTTATCGGTTTTGTAAATGATATACCACTTGTTAAATTTAAAAATGGTGTTACTAAATTAATGGAATATCATTCTTGGAAAAGCGAAGAAATTGTCGGTCTAGCAGTTCAACAAATACCGCTAATATTATCGTGGGCTATAACAATCCACAAATCGCAAGGTATCACATTAGATGAGGCGGTAATTGATATAGGGTCCGGAATCTTTGAAAAAGGACAATCATACGTTGCTCTATCCAGGGTTAAATCTCTAGACGGATTATATTTAATAAATTTTGATCATAATAAAATTATGTCTAACCCCAAAGTTAAAGAATATTATAGTAGTATAATAAATGAGTAGTATAATAAATGAGTAGGCTAAAGAAAAATAAGCTAAAGAAGAGTAAGCTAAAGAAGAGTAAGCTAAAGAAAAATAGGCTAAAGAAGAGTAGGCTAAAGAAAATTCGCCATGGAAAACGAAGACCAAAACGAAAAATATAGTAAAAAGAGATTTAAGATTATTCTAGATGTTTATATCTTCTATTTAAATATATAATGAATATTTTAAATAATATGGATCAAATCTATAAATTATATGAATTTTTTCCATTGACCGATAATTCTAAACACCTTATTCTGGAACCTTTATCGTGTGTTTTAAAAATATCGCTTTTACAGCATAAATCGGTAGGAACAAAAATATCTGTCGCAAATAATGCGTTACAGTTCCACGAACCTTCTTTTTTACAGGGTCTAACCCGAAGTTTAGGCGGAGATTCTAGACAGGATTTACACAACGTATGTCACCCTATTATTAAATCTTTAGAATGGTATCCTTTATCTGAGCATCCTTTAATTTATGAAGAATGTTTACGAGGTCTGGAAATTTTCAAACAATCATACGAAGAACATTCTTTAATTAATCATACGATAGATCATTATATTGGTTTAGTTTCGGGTAAAGAACACGAACCAATAGAAGATAATAATGTTGTATTGGGTTTAAAAGATATCTGGTCACAAAAAGAAGTTGAAATAGTTAAATCTTTGATAGAAAACATCAACGAAAAAAACGATGATGAGAAGGGTGAATCTATTTCGGTTTTAGAACAAATGTTGATTGTTAAGGAACAAAAAGTGAACACTTATATTCAAACAGTTTCAACGAGTTATTAAAATATCTACTATATTATTAATGCCTGTAAATAAATACAATATTTATATCATCTGTAAGGATGAAGAAATATTTATGGAAAGATCTAGAAAATTATATGAAAAATATAAATCAAAAATATGTCACTGTCAATGGGTTCCGGCTGAATACCTCACTCTAACTCAGTGTAACAAACAGATGTTGAAGAAGTTAAAAACCCTCTATAACACAAAGCAAAAAAGTATTATTCGTAAATTAGGATGTATCGCGGCACACAGGAAAGCGTTGCTAGCGATTTATTCGAATCAAACTCACAATAATTTAATTTTAGAACAAGATGCCGATTTGATGATCAGTTTACCTATGCCTCCTAAAGATAGCTGCTACATGGGTGGATGGATCGTGCCACCGCGCATTACCAGAGCAGGTAAAGACAAAGTTAATATAAAACCTAAAACAGGTTTAAATAAAATTGATTATGATAAGTTTAAAATAATTACAACGCACTCATTATATATTAAGACTCCCGAAGAGGCGACTGATTTACTAGATAAGACAATTCAACCCGAAAAGTTAAAACCATACGATGTATTTTTAGCAGATGAACGGTATTTTAAACAATTTTACTATCCAAGTGTATTCGTCCAAGAAGCTCATGTATCAGAAATAGACGATAAGGGGGCAGATCTAAATTATTACAGAACACTTAACTATGGCTTAACCATGAAAGTTAAGGGTTCTAAGAAAAAAACGAAGCGTAGAACAAAGGGTGGATCTAAAAAGGATGGATCTAAAAAGGATGGATCTAAAAAGAAAGATACAAAATGTAAAAAATTATTAAAGAAACATGGAGCATCTTTAAAAACATATAAAAATGGAAGAAAAGATTTTAAAATTCACTAAGAAAAAAGAAAAACAATTTAATGAGCTATTTAGTAATGATCTTAAAAAGGGTATTAAAATATTAAATGATCTTAAAAAAACGTGTTTAAATTAAAAAAACCGTGTTTAAATTAAAAAAAACCGTGTTTAAATTAAAAAACGTGTTTAAATTAAAAGAAAGTAAATTTATCTTTAATACTATCTAATAATTCTTGCGGATCCATGACGTTGACGCCTTCAATGACGTTGACGCCTTCAATGACTAGATTACCACTTAAACCATCACCATCTAGCGGCGCATGGACGGTATCAACTACATCTTCTTCAGGATCGAGCGTAGTAAAACTTTGCACTAATTTTCCTAGAGTATCTAATTTTGGATTCATATAAACAACTATTTGTTTAAGTGAATTATTAATATAGTTCATTTCTTTTTTAATCATATTTACGGTCAATAAATAGTTTAAGAACATTGTGTGAATCGTATCAGGTATTTCCATATCGTGGGTTTCACTTAAGAATATCGCGAAAGTTTCATTAGTATCTCTGAATTGATTTGAAAATTCAAGGTAGGCGCTTTTGGGTTTAAATGATAGATCAATGAGAATCTGCAAATGTTTGGGATCCATCGCTCTATAAGTTGTTTGGGCTTCCACCGCTTGTTTTTTAACTCTATCAGAACATCCGGTGCATTCACTTAGTAAATCTCCTAGTTTAACCTTCATTTGTTTGGAATAATCAGGTGTCATAACTTTATGATGTCCTTGTCGTTCTTTTAGAATACGTTCAATTTCATCTAATTTAGAACCACCTCTTTGTGAACAGTCTAATTCTTCTACTAATTTATCGTAGGCAAATAAATCCCCGTTTTCATAGTTACAGGTTGCTAAACCATCCTTGAGTAAATCGGTTACAGAAATATCTGATTTCCATTCTTTAATAACATTTTCAATATAATGTTTTACGAAAGCATTATCTATTATAAGTTTTTCTAAACGTTTTTTTAATGAACATCTTAATCGCGATAATATGTGAATTAGAGAAACATTATCACTTTTACTTAGAACTACCAAGTGTTTTAAAACAGTCATTTCCGTTTTCATCGTTTGACTTTGATTCATAACTTCAACCGGTTCATGCATATTTATTCTTCCGGTAGCACAATGCTCCAAAATATTTTCTAAATCGTGATATCTTAATGATTCCATATACTACTAAATAATATTATTTATTTGATAATTAAACTTTTAACCAAAATAATATATATGTATATATTATAAAAGATGGCTAAGAACTTGTCTAAGCGTAGAAGTAAATTGTCTAAAAGAATGAAAGTTTCTAAAAGAATGAAGGTTTCTAAGAGAATGATAGTTTCTAAGCGTAGAAATAAGATGTCTAAAAGAATGAAAGTTTCTAAGCGTAGAAATAAGATGTCTAAAAGAATGAAAGTTTCTAAGCGTAGAAATAAGATGTCTAAAAGAATGAAAGTTTCTAAAAGAATGAAAGTTTCTAAAAGAATGAATAAAAAGATAAAATCAATGAAGGGGGGGATGGATGAGTCGCCCGTGCATGAGGTCGCAACATCATTAGAAGCGTGGTTGCCTCCGGGTTCATTGAGCATGGGACCCTACGGTCATGATGCGGTTGCAGGTCGAGGGGATGATGCAGTGCCCCACACGGATTACCTATTATGGATGAATAATGAGACTAAAGCGTTGGTTGTTTATATTTCGTCTGAATATATTAATGCAGAAGATGACCGAGAACAACTGGTGCGGCAAGGTGTTCAAATAGATGAAGACGGGGATTATGAATCATATGATTTTTACCTAAACAGGAGTTTAACCAATGCGCCAAAAAATGTTTTTGAAAAAGAGTATACTCTAGTAACAGAAGGTGCTGAATTAATCGACGCGGACGGTTCGGTACCATATTATTTTATAGGTGTTGATGGTGGTATGAATGGTAGTAAGGATCACGATGGAATCTGTCCTAATATCATTGTGTCAATAACTAAAACGCACGACGGAAATTCGTTATATATGCCTGAACAATTATCACCTGGTGCTGGTCTCATTGAAAAGGCTAGCCTAGCCCTAGAAGTAGAAGAAGCAGAAGCAGTAGCAGCAGCAGAAGCAGTAGCAGAAGCAGCAGCAGCAGCAGCAGCAGCAGCAGCAGCAGCAGAAACGCCCTTTGAAGCTGCTCGTCGTGCTCAAGAAGCGGTGACCCGCGCCTTAGGTAGCTTAGAGACAATGGTGGCGCCCCCGGCGATAGCGCCTCCAGACGCATCTCCACCCGGTTCTCCACCCGGTTCTCCTCCCGCGGTACATGCGGGGGATCCTCTAAATTTTCAACTAATACCTAATAAATCCGTTATTAATGCACCAAATGCAGATTATCTCCGTTCATTATGTTTGAATAAAGCGGTTCTCGGGTATCACAATACACGGAGTTTATTTCAAACACTAGATTCGCTTGGTTCTGATAGAGATGATGGTAAGATAACCTTAGTTGAATTTCTAAAAAAGATGCCAAGCTTCGTTGGTAGGGGTCAAGAAGAGCCTTTAACAGAAATATTTAGTGCTATTGACGTAGATCAGAGTGGTGGAATATGTTATGAAGAATTTTGTCACTGGTTCACTAATAATTTTACTCAAGACTGCGCATATTTGCCTGATAACGAAAGAGAATTTTTAAAAGGGTATGGATATTGTATGTATGAATTAACTGAGTGGTACATTGCGTATGGTGACGAGAATATGGGAGAAGATACAATTGATGACATAGACGGTTTCATAGCGGCCAATGGACCGAATACAGACCATCGGATCATTGGTTTAGGAGGTGTGCTAAGAACAGTTACAACGAAGCATGACGCGCTACACCGCGATCATTTAACTTTGAACAATGGTCTCAATTTTCACATCATGAAATTAGGACCTTTTAAGTAATATATAAAAGTAATATAAAAGTAATAATATAAATAATATATCAATGGATATAATACTCATTAATCTGGTTTATATGAGCAAAGATGGTGTAATGTTAGACCAAGAGTTAGTTCAAGAAGATGATAGAAGATTACAATTAATATCATCTAGACGTTATCAATATTTCATTAAAAATAATAGATTACCTGGATGGTAAATAATAGATTACTTAGACTTTTAAACAAAATAATATATGTGTATATATTAAAAGATGGCTAAGAATTTGTCTAAGCGTAGAAATAAGATGTCTAAGCGTAGAAATAAGATGTCTAAAAGAATGAAAGTTTCTAAGAGGATGAAGGTTTCTAAGAGGATGAAGGTTTCTAAGAGGATGAAGGTTTCTAAAAGAAATAAAGTTTCTAAGAGAATGAAGATGTCTAAAAGAAATAAAGTTTCTAAGAGAATGAATAAAAAGATAAAATCAATGAGTGGGGGGATGGATGCGGCGCCACCGGTAACGGACGGGTTGGGGTCGCCGTCGGCGTTCGCCTGGCGTATAGATGACGGCGGAGGTAGTTCGGACGATGAAGGGGAGCTGCCACCTTTAGAAGAGGTAGCGAAAGACCATCCGCTACATGTGAGGTGGGCTCTGGAAAGGTATCCGCGCCGGTATAAGAATGATGTTGATAACAATTGGGTTGAGGAAATGGATGAAGATGGACCGATTTATCACAATTTAATTAGTGGTATGAGGACGACCGATCGCAGTGTTGCCGAAATGTCGGTCGAAGAAGTAATAGCTGTGGCGAATAGTGAACATGAGGCGATGGAACGTCGCTCTAAAATATCCCCGGCACCCAGCGGTCTGTCTATGGTATTGCCCAATATGATCCCGTCCCTATCACAAGATACTATGATCGCCACCAGGGCCGAGGGCCAATCAATACCCATTGTGCTGGACGATGAGGCGGAGGCAGACCTCGCGGAAATGTCGTTGGAGCGAGCGCGAGAGATCAGCAGTGAAAACCCGGATGATCTCCCGTGGAAAGATGACGAGGACCTGTCGACGCTGGTGGCGCGGATCCGATCACTATACATTGATAAGGCATTTGCCGAGCGGGAACGTGTGCGCAGAAATGATCAACCCCTCGAAGGGTCGCGTTTGGTGCTCTCAGAGAAGGTGGGTTCCCATGGCGGCAGGTTTTGGGTGAATCCTGAATGGGATGAAAGCAAGCCAGACGAGAAACCGATGACTCAGGCCACAAAAGATAGACTAGCCCAGGAGCGGAAAAATCGTCTAGAATTATTCCAGCAACATCATACAGAAAGACCCTACCGTCCACCTATAGAAGCAGGTCCTATACCATCTATGAACGAAGGGCAATTAGATGCTGCTGTGAAGATGCTCATGCGTATGTACGTGAGTGTTCCAGCGATGGAAAACTTTACCGAAGCGGATGCATATGAATTATTGCGTAATGCATAAATAATATTATTTATTTTGATAATTAAACATTTCACTAAACTTTCTTCATTAAACCTATAAATTCAACTTTATCATTTTTTGTCATGAGCATTTTTTGTATCACTTTACCCGTTCCGTGTGCACCTATTTGTTTGAACAACATAATAGGGGATTCTGTATACTTTTTCTTATCAACGTAGTACCTATTAGCTTTTATACCTTTTCTTAAATTTTCTGATCCACCAGGATGGTCTTTTAACCACCCCCCTACATCGTATATTCTTAATTTACCCCTTATATCTAAGACAATCCAGTTCCTCTTCTTCAAAACTTGTTTAATCGTATACATCTTTGACCGTTTCTTATCACCACCTACTTTAGGTTTTCCTCTAATAAATTTTTCATCTAATAAATCCAATACATCGTATGAAGCATCTAACGCTCCCTCAACCCAACATTGGTGTAAACTGTAGGCTTCGTTAACAACGTATATTTTAGGAAATGGATTTATGATAGATTCATAGGTATCTTTAATAGAGATACTGGGTTTCCACATATGGACGCCCGCCTTCCAGTAATAACTTGTTATGAATTCTGGTTTAGGAGGTTCTTTTCCTAATACATTTTTAACTTCCGTGTGTAAGTGTTCTATTAATACCTTATTAGAAATTGTAGAAAGATTCTTCCACATGTTAGCATACTTACCATCGGTATAGGATATCATAATTAGGCCAGTTTCATAATCTATCGGAATAATTTGTCTAATGTAATTATCGGTAATAGTGCGTTTTAAACCGTGAAACCACACTTTTCCTGATTTATCTTTTGGATATTTGGCGTAGATACGTATCAAAGGTATCGGGGTGATGGCGTCAACTGCTTCAATATCTTTGAACTTAGGTAACTGTTTCAAGGTATAATAGGGAACACAGCAGAGTATTCTAGAACCATATCGTTTTAGTTTGCCCAATTCAACGTAATTTTTACCGATATCTGTTACAGTTTTTTCTAACTCAATCGTTACATTATCTTTTGTTTCTAGAAAATCTTGTAGCGCTTTTATCAATGAACTAAAACCTTTTTTTAAAACAAAATAATCATTGGCTGAAAATAAATCTTTTTTAAATGTTTTTAGAGCGATGTAAGCATTTAGTTTTTCAAATTCACTATCATAACCTAGGAGTTTTTGGAACATTTCTGCGTGCGGTTGTCCTAAGATATCGATGCACAGTTGTAGCAAGTTAACAGATTCTAAGTATTTTTTAGTATATAATTTAGAACCCTCAACTAATTCTTTAATTAATGAATAAAAATTAATTCTTGGACCCTTTATTTATAAGATATATCATCTGGTAATTTGATTAAATCTTTATCTAATTCAAATTCTTTTAATAAAGATAACACTTTAGTGTGTTTAGATGATATTCTCGCACCCCCTAGTTCAAACTGAACACCGTTTTCAACCTTAGTTAACAGTCTACCACCCAAACGATTACTTGATTCTAATAATAATACATCGTTATCTGTCTGTGAAAGTTTGTATGCCATGAATAAACCCGATATTCCACCACCTACAATTATATAATCATATATTCCCATATTATATATTAGAAAATAACCTAGTCTAATATATAATACGCACAATGATCAATTGTTTGGTTATAGGAGATATGGGTAAAGGAACAGAAGATCAAAATAAAGTCGCTAGGTCGATGGTGAAGTTACGTAATAAATATAAAACGAAGTTTGTTTTAGGGTTAGGCGACAATATTTACCCCGATGGTTGTGTTAGTGTAGATGATCCGTTATTCCAAACTCATTTTGAAGATCCTTATTCTATCTTACCCAACGATAGATGGTATATGTGTTTGGGGAATCACGATTATGGATATCAAGAGGTATCTTCAGGATTAAAAGATAATTCTAAATCTCAAGTGGAGTATACTAAACACTCTAAAAAATGGTACATGCCCACTAAATATTATTCATTCGTAAAAGGACCGGTAGAATTTTTCTATGTTGATAGCAATACCGATAGATTATCAGAATCAGCTATTCAAAGACAATTGAATATTATGAAAAGTAAATTAGATAAATCTAAGAAAAAATTCAAAGTTGTAGTGGGTCATCATACATGGCGCTCAATCGCTGGCCACGAAAACGCCGAACCTCGATACGAAACATTCTTAAATGATTTATTTAAGGACACAAAACCAGATATGTATTTATGTGGTCACGATCATTGTAAAACATTAATTGTAAAAGAAGATGGTATTGCGTTGGGTATTATAGGAACCGGTGGTGAATCATATGATGAACATAATGTTAATATGGATACACTACACGATTGTCAATTAGATTATTTTTCGCCCAGTTTGGGAGCAGGGGTCCTACAAATCGGTAAAAATAAACTGACTTTAAAATTCTTTAACGATAAAGGGTTTTGTGAATATAGTCACATTGTTAAGAAATAAAATATACCATAAATATTTGGCTTAGTCGGACGATTTACTCGTATTCTCCGCGTCGACCTCGGACGGTGTTTCAAGGGTGAAAACTTTCCCCTTGACCGCCTTTAAGGCGTCCTTTTCCTGTACATGGAGAGAACGGGGCAGTACAGCGGCATCGCTGCTGTACCAGCGAGACTCCTCCGACCGATGTCCGCTGGTGGCCTCTTCATTGGCGACCTCTTTGACATGCTTGAGGCGCGCTCTGTCTAACTCACCTTCAAAGTACTGTACTTTCTCATCGTCTATTATATCCTGGTGAAAATCACGAACCAGTTTCTTTGATATTGATGGTGACAGTAACGCCATATTGTGAAGTTCCTGGTCAGGCATGTCCTCGAGGTGTTGCTTTAGTTCAGGT
>Ga0206130_10007047_pt1 | contig 12598 bp, 12 predicted proteins | sample Helgoland_Spring_9_FD_148637 | JGI IMG/M metagenome (GOLD analysis project Ga0206130, IMG submission 148637) | Pelagic subsurface seawater microbial communities from Kabeltonne, Helgoland, North Sea - Helgoland_Spring_Bloom_20160512_1 | ecosystem: Environmental > Aquatic > Marine > Epipelagic ... | reverse complement strand
CGATTTCTTGATTAGCTAGAATATCTGATCCTATTCCTTTTATTGCCAGTAATTCAGCACCTTCGATATCCATTTTAATTAATCTGGGAGGTGTTTGTACAATGAACTCGGATAACCTTACAACTTGAGTAACCACGGATCCCTTGGAGCTATTATTTTCTATAATTTTATGGTTACCTTCATTCTCGGTGGAGAGATGAAGTTTCATTTGCGAATTTGATTCACCACAAGCTACATTATTTAAAGAAACATTTTTATATTTGTTTCTTTTAACATTTCGTTGAAGGACTTTATAAATTTCTGGGTGCGGTTCGAAACTCATGACCTTACCCTGATTTCCTACCAATCTTGCAAACTCAAGAGTAAAATAACCAATATTTGCTCCTACATCGTAAACTACATCCTTCTCTTTTAAATAATTGCGAATAAATAGGGTGGTCTCCTGTTCATAAATTCTATCCCGTATTAGAGGAGATTTTGAAGGTTCTTCAAAAATCTCAAGCCAATGATCCTGAGCATAAATTAATTTTTCTGTTTCACGAAAATAAACAAAAATTTTTTTGAAAAATCGGTAAAATTTGAAGAAGATTTTTATATTGATTAAGCTTTTAAAATTAAAATCAAGGGTATGTGTAACGGTAGGCGGCAAACTCGTCTGCACATTCAAGCAGTTCAGTTACGTAATTGTCTGGCGACAGAGACTCTACAAATCTACTTCCAGAATTGATTAATTTTTTTCGAAGTGTGGGATCACCAACTAATCTTTTTATTTGCGTGGCAAGCGATTCTGGACAAAGAGGGTCAAAAAAAAGAGCATTTTCTTGCAGTTGGTTTCTGTGTCCTTCGATATCTGATACAAGCACGGGTACCCCTAGGCTCATTGCTTCAATCGGAGGAAAGTTGTTAGGCCCAAGTAAACTAGGAAAAACCAATGCTTCCGCATTTTTATATATCCATTTAAGTTCTTCTATTGGCACAACTCCAAGGTAGTGGATGAATTTTTGTAAATTTAATTCATTTGCAGTTGTTAAGGTATACTCAAGTCCACCCTTTTCAGCACCAGTTAAAACTAGATTTATATTTATATTTTGATCATGCAGGATTCTAAGGGCTTTTAAGATCACAATATGATTTTTGTGCGAAGTTAATAACGCTGGATAGAAAATGTAATTTGAATATTTTTTTTCAGGTACTGTTTCTTTTGCTAATTTAAGATCTTCTTGGGCAGGAAATGGGATCGATTTGATTCTTTCCTCCGGGAAAATTAAATATTTCGCAATTTCACGAGCACCCGTTTGATTTGCGGTTATAATTCTAAAGGCATTTGATGAGCAGTATCTAAGCTTATTTAGCAGTTTATTACTAGTTTCCATGCTGTAGAAAAAATTGATATTCCTGCAAGCCATGTCCCATAAAATCCATATATATGGTCGATTTATTGTAGGGATGTTGAATTGATTGGCATAGATCATTAAATCTATTTCATTCTCATCAATTATTCGTTCAAAAGTATCGCTAAAGTGAGATTCGATACTTTTGGCATTGTCCGATGATTCTTGTAATAATCTATTTATGCATTGTGGAAAAAGATATCGTAAAACAGATAGGCCAATTCTTTCCCTTAAAGGCATCTTTTTTTGTTCCGAAGATAATTTGTAATCGGAAATTTGGACAATTTGAAGGTTTCTGATGTTTAATTTTTTTGTGTCTTCTATTTGATTACAAATTAATACAATTTCTCGATTATTCTTCTCAAGGTAATCATCGAGTGCCCGAATTAAAAAATCAAAAAATGTACTACCCCCATATTTGAATGCGTTCGTTTGTGAGGGAAGATAGAAGCCTATTTTAATTTTTTTATTAGCTATCAATTAAACTTACAATTTTTTCAATTTGACCTTCAGTAATGGTAATTCCACTAGGAAGATAAAAACCAGAGGCGGCTAATTTTTCTGCATTTGGCAGGTTTGGTCTTTTTGTATTTTTAGACTCTAAACAGGGTTGTTTATGCATAGGATAAAAGAATGGTCTTGTGCCTATCCCTTTTTGTGCAAGTTCTCGCATCCACCACTTAGCATCTTTATCATTATCTTTAGAAACGATTCCAAAAACCCAGTAAATGTTATCACAGTAGCTAGTAGATTTTAGGGGTAGGTCAAAGTTACCTTGATTAGATAAGGCTGCTTGATAAACCTCCCCAATTTCTTTTTTCTTCTGAATTGTTTGGGAAATTCTTTCTAGCTGAGCTACTCCAACGGCGGCCTGTAGGTTGCTCATGCGAAAGTTCCAACCTATATCTTCATGATAAAAACGGTCTTTCTTTCCGAAGCAAAGGTTTCTTAGACTTTTACATTTTTCACCCAAATGATCGTCATTAACCAAAACCATGCCTCCTTCTCCAGTTGTGATATGTTTATTTGGATAAAAACTTAATGTGCTGATGTCACCAAAACTGCCACAAGGTTTACCTTTATAAGTTTGCCCAATCACCTCAGCAGCATCTTCTATAACTTTTAAATTATATTTATTTGCAATTTCGAGAAGAGGGTCCATGTCAACGGTTAAACCATAAATATGAACGGCCATAATCGCTTTTGTACGCTCGGTAATAAGTGGCTCGATATCTTCCACCCTCATATTCCAAGTCAGAGGGTCAGCATCTACATAAACAGGGGTGGCACCAGACTTTACAACAGCAAGGGCACATGAAATAATGGTAAATGTAGGCATGATAACCTCATCATCTGGGCCAATACCAAGAGCTCTGACTGCTAATTCGAGGGCGGCGGAACCATTGCAAACAGCAAAAGCATGTTTCCGATTACAAAGCTCTGCCATTCCAGATTCAAGCTTCTCAACAAATGGACCTTCGGACGAAATCCAACCCGTATCAATGCACTCCTGAAGATATTTCTTCTCGTTACCGCTTAGGTCTGGCTCGTTGACTGGAATAAAGTTTTTCAGCTAAGAATTAGTTTTTTTGTAAAATCGAGCAAACTCCCCATGTATCTGGGCTTGGAATGCACCGAGTCATCCATTGTTCAGAGCACTGTAGAGTGAACCCAGTTTGGCATGCAAATTCTCTGATTTCTTCAGTGGCAAACGCTCGCATTTTATGAGTTTCTTTAATCTCGGAAATATGGTTATTTTTTAACTCTTCCACAAAGGTTTGGTAGTTAACTCTTACTAAATTCTGAGCCTGAAGACATTCGGGTTCAGCAATCCGAGTAATTGCGAGATCTTGGTTGCTCACTCGCTTTACCCTTAGGCTAGGACCAATCTGCCAAACAGCCGGTGCATACCAATAGTCAAAAATAAAAATACCGCCCGCTTTTAATTGCTTATAAGCATTCTTGAGCATTGCGATAACCTGCTCATCGGAATTTTGGTAGCTGAGTACATGGAAGAGGGAAATTACGGTATCAAAATCATCTCCAAGGAATGTACTTGTGCAATCACCAAGCGTGCATGAAAAATTTGTACCAGGAGTATCTTCTTTCCTAGCTGATAAGCCCAAATCAATCATCTGCTGACTTTTTTCGATGCCGCTTACTTCAAATCCTGAATTAGCCAATATTCTACCATGTATTCCACTGCCCGATCCAAATTCTAGAATTTTTTTAGTATCATGCTGATGCATCTTAATGAGAGACAGGATGTAGTTTGTTTCACCTTCATAGTCTTTATCCTTGTAGAGTAAGTCGTAGTAACTGGCATAATCTCTAAAAACCATTAAGCAGGTAGAAATTTTATTTTATCTTGGTCTCCGGCATAGGGGCCTTGTTTTACTTCAAACATTTCCAGGTCATCCAAGACCTTGAAACCATGTCCACCTTTAATCAGCAGAATTACATCACCTGACTTGAGTATACGGGAATCAAGGTATTTTTGATCGTCGGAATAAAAATCAACCTGCAGTTTTCCCTTACGAATAAATAAAGTTTCCTGAGTGTAATGAACTTCACGATGTACTTTTTTATGTATGTGGGGTTGAATTTCTTTCCCACTAGGGTGGTTCATAAAAGCTAGTTGCTGAGAGTATTCGTTAGGCGTGAAAAAGTTTATACCCTCATTATTGAATTCTTTTCTTACAATAATTGCAAGTATCTCAGAGTTATGTGATATTTTTTCAACCACTATTGAAAAGAAAACTTTCTCATACGAATTGTATTCATTACTATAATTAAAAAAGTTTTTGTAATGGAAGGAATGAACGAAATGTGTATCGGTATTTTGATTAAAGCAAAAATGTATGAACAGGATTCCTTGAAATTCTGTAAATGAATTAATTGTTCGAGGAAGATCGGCATATCTCGCACTAAGTTTTGATGGAAATATTGTTTGTATTTGGAAGGGAAATATCTTGGCATCCTGAAGTTAAAGCAAATGAGCCTGTATGCATTTAAAATGTTGGATTTACTGGACCAAACGCCACCAGCATCCATCCTTTTGGTTGCAGTTGTATCGGGTAGTATATGAACTTCACCCTTTGCTGAAAACCAGCAAGCCAATCCCCAATCCCCACAATAGATTAGATTGTCGTAGAGGAATGCTGGAGCTGGATTTATAAGTTCTTTTCTAAATAAAATAGTACAAGTTTGGGTGGGGCACCACTTAGATTTCATTACTTCCTTGTAACCTAACTTAACAACATTTGGATAGGTTTCGGGGTTTTTTATGAAAACACCATTTTTATTGATTTGGTCAAAATCAGTGGCACAACAACTAACATTTGGATTTGCTTCTAAGTAATCTACTTGTTTTTGAAGTTTGTATGGATCGGTCCAGTGGTCGTCGCCTTCTAAATAGGAAATGTATTTTGTTTTTGGAGTGGAGATTAATTCGACGAAGTTTTTTGCAGGTCCAACATTACTTTCTTGAAGGATTAAAGAGGTGTTTGACCTATTCTTGGAAAATGCTAAAACTTGTTGTTTGGTTCCATCTGTAGAGCAATCATCTGCAATTAAGATATCAAAATCAAAAGTAGTTTTCTGTGCCGCAATGCTGTCAAGAGCTTCCGTAACAAAGCCATTTTGATTATAGGTTATTAAGCAGACTGTAAGTATTGAATTTATCCTTAGTGATTTCCTTTTTCACATACTAAAAAGATACTAGAGCAAAGGTCTGGGTAAATTTGTCCCAGTTGGTAACAACCTTCCAAATACTCTGGTGAAATCACATCTGTACCTAAAATTTTATCCCACTGGAAGTTTGCTAATGCTTTAAAAAAAATACCGGACCGATGTATCACATTCAGACCCGCTGCAAGAGCATCTCTTTCTAGAGTGTCAAGAGTGTAGGTGATTTTGTGACCATGTGATTTTTCGCCAGGAGTAACTGCAGTGTTATGAGAGATTAAGCCCATTTTTACGGCAATTTGGCGAGAAGGTGCGTTAGCATTTGGGACAGCTAAAAGTAATCTCCCGCGTTCTGATAACCATTCTTGGTTAATTCTTTTTAGTATTTTTACAGGATCATCCAAATGTTCAAGAACATGAGTCATTATGACATTATCGTATGTGTACGGCAATTTAACATTCTCAAAAATTTCATTTACAAATATAATTCTACTTCCAAAACGCTTGCGTGCTTCATTAATTGCAACATCTGATGCTTCTACACATGTTAAATTATCAGTTAATGGAAGCAACTTGCTAGAAAAATTTCCTTTGAAACTACCTAACTCAAGAAAATTTCCGCTGACAAAAAAATTTTGAAAAGATCTAATCATGAAGTCATGCATTACATCAAAATCAAAATTGTGAGCGTATTTTTTTTTACCTAAATCTTTGAATTCATTATTATAATTTCTTTTGTTTTTCATCTAGTCTTGGTTCTTTTGATAAAATCGCCTGTGAGAAGGTTGGTAATATTCATCTAAAGATGTTGGAACCCTACTGTAATAGCCAAGAAGTTGTTTGATAAATTCGGGGGAAGAATCTAAGATTTTTCGGTCAACACCCTTTGTATAGTCTAATTGCTGTTTGAAAAAAGGCTTGGTAAGTGTCAAAGTTAAACAATCCCTGTTTCGAGTTGTGTTATTTTGACCGGCTTTGTGAAGAAGTCTCGAATCAAACACTAGAATGTCACCTGCTTTACCTGTAATTTGTATGCTATTATCTTCGAATAAACTATCATTACAATCTCTAATCATTTGTGATTTAGGCAATATCCAAGTGGCACCATTATCAATTGTGAAATCATGTAACATGACAATTATGTTAACCATAAATATTTGGTCAGAAATGAATCTAATATCTCTGTGAATATTGTGAACATATGAACTTGTTTTTCTGTTCAATACTGCACCGTAGGAATTAAGAATATACTTGGAATTAAATATCTTAGTAAATAAATAATCGTAATTATGAATGATATGGAGAACATCAAGAAATTTTAAATCATCGCAGATAAGGTGATGAAGTGTACCTAAATTATTACCCTCTACTCTATTTTTTTTTAAAAGAGTAATTCGCCGCTGATATGAATAATTCAGTGACCTTTTCAAAGAAAGCAACAAATTTTGGTTTAAGGCACCATTTAACAATAGGTAACCTTTGTCCAGAAATACTTCTAATTCAGAATTCACTTTTTAAAATACTCATTTCTAAAACATTAAGATATTTTCCATTTTTAAAGAGAGATTCTCGAGATATTCCGTCGATCTTGAAACCAAGTTTTTTATATAGACTTACTGCGGCCTCATTCGTTTCGAGTACTTTGAGATAAAGTTTATTTAAATTAATATTGTTAAATACATGATCTAATGCTGCCTTACAACCAAATTCACCATATCCCTTACGTCGATCAATTGAGTTGCCAATCCATATAGACAGCTCAGCATTGCGATTTATATAGTCAATATTGAGAATATAAAGTAGTCCTATCAGTTCTTTATTATTCGAACATATAGCTAGACGGATATTTTCGAATCTATTTTCTAAGTAATTTTTGTACCATTCCTGATCAATTTCTTCGTTGATAAATCTGAAATTAGTACACAAAAATTCAACTTCTTGCTGATTATTCCTCCAAGTGTTTATAGTTTTTATATCACTAAATTCAATTTCTCGAATCCATATTTTTTTATTCATAGTTTTCAATAACATCTATTATATGAAGTAGTTTTCCTTCGCTTATATTTTGATCAATCGGAAGGAAAGATGACATGTAGGACAATTTATTTTCGAAAGTATTTAAATTAGAGTTATTTTTCCAGTAGTGGGGAGTAAAGATATTGTTAGCATGAAGGTAATTTCTCAGTGTTTCTTCCGTTAAAAGAGGATAACAAATTGGCGAAACTGACTTATTACTTACATCTAATTTATTGATTGATCTCAGTTTCTCACTAAGAAAATTAAAATTCTTAAGCCTTTTTTTAACAATATTTTCTATATTTACCTGTTCTAATAGTGAACTTGTGATTGTTGACATCAGTTTTGGTTTAAGATTAATAATTCGTCTTTCATTTTTTTTATGCCACACATGCCCAAGTTTAGTTTTTCTGTCTCTTCTAAGAAGTAAATGCATAAATCCCCAAGCACTTGTGTGCTCCACCGGTAGTTTAATATCTAGATCAATATAATTCGATTTAATTATCCCTCCATCTGGAATACCTAAAAACTTACGAGGAGAGTAAACATTTGCCAAGCAGTCAAATTCAGATGACAAGGATTGTGCATTGTCGACTATAACTTTATCTTTTCCAAAACGATCGATCGTTTTTTGGCAAGATACATCGTTTACTCCAAAATAATTTGTATAGACAAGAATATCATTCTTATCTAGTTTTATGTGCTCTTCAACTAAGTAAAAGTTATTAATGTTATAGTATTGAATACTTTCATTTACATATTTAAGTTGGTGCATTACTTCGCAGGTATATCGTGGTATGAAAATTTTTTCCGCTTCTATTTTCTTTAATAGGACTTTGAAACAATTTTTAGCCGAGTTCATAAGAAGGCTATTACCCCAATAATTTTTTTTATGTGTCTTGTTGTGTTCAAGGCATAAATAACCTCCAACCTCAGTATCCTCATTCATCAATTTAATAAAATTTTAATGTGGTTTTCCATGTCACCATAAATTTGTTGCATCCTTTTAGGATTTGCGAACTGCAAAATTAAATCACCAATTGTTTTATTGGATCCCGTATATGCACTTACGGATTTTCCTTTGCGAATGTATACATGTTTTTCTAGAATATGTTTCTGAATTTCTTTACTAAATTTAATATCCTCGAGAATACCATACTTTTCAGAATGAATCATATAACTAGCATAATATGATTCACTTTTACATTCTTCGAAATTGAATTTTTCCCCTAATGCAAGCGAAATTGTTGCATCAATTAAATCTACATTAGTTCCATACTTTATAACTTCAGGTATTCTACAACCTCCATTTCTTGGTCCAATTTCTAAGAAGTAAACATCACCATTCTTATCGAAGATAAAATCAAAGTTAACACATCCATTTTTAAAGTTTAGGGCGGAGAAGATCTCATTTGCTTTTATTTCAGCCTTTTCTAACAAATTTTCAGATACCGTTGTTGGAAATGTTTGTCCTATCGGTACAAGGCCATTTACTTTTTCTGTAAAGTTTTCGTTTCCCCAATATCGAAACTTAAGTTTATTATCAATTACAAGACCATCACCTGCAACTTGAGGGCCTTCTTTGTTAATCATTTTTTCAATGATAATTTTCTTACAAAAACTTTCTTCGAAAGCATTATTAATTGCTGTCTCGAGTGTTTTTTCAGACGTAACTTTGCTTACCCCTTTACTGCCCGATGAATCAACAGGTTTTACGAATACAGGGAGTTCTGTGCTTTTACTAAATTGGTATGCATCTTTTGCATCTTCGAATATTTCAAAATCTGGACGATTGAAATTATTTTCTTTTAAGAAATTTCTAAATAAATCTTTTCTAGCAAGTGTATTAACAGAATCATATGAGTTTCCTGGTAAGTTTAATTTCTCAGAGACGAATGCAGCAGTAGGTGCAGCAGGGTCAGAAGCATAAGCAATTATTCCATCGGCATTGTTTTCTTTGGCTATTTCTAGTATCTTTTCTTTGTCTCGTGTAGAAGTATTGTAGTATTTATCCGAAAATTTGTGGCCAGGATTTCTTGGCAAATAATCGCAAGTTATAACATAGTGACCAAGTTCCTTAGATTTCTTTATTACTGGTATTTGGTGATGAGCTCCGCCTAGAATTATGATTTTTTTCATATTATAAACTGCTTAGATCTTTATATTTTATTAAGTTTACTACTAATAGTTGAATGTATGAATATTTGAGAAAGCTTTCTTCTTAACCTATAAAAATACTCGCTGCTAAATAAAGGCGACTTTCAATTTTTGGCAGATGCGAATAAAACAGTTTCTTCTAGATGAATTGTAAAGTGTTTCACATGGAATTTGTATCCAAGCTGCAGGCTATCTAGCCAAAGGGCTATTTCACAAAAATCGTTAAGTGAGTGATAGATAGATATAGCTAAGTTTGGCTTAAATCGTTTTAGGGTTTCAACTGCACCTTGTAGGGCTTTTTGTTCGGCTCCTTCAATATCCATTTTGATTAAACTGACCTTAGTGATATTTTCTTTAGCCACAAGATCGTCGATCGATAGGGTTTTAACTGCTCCCTCATAACCTTGGAATTTTGTTGAATCTACGCGAGTACCTGGGCCATCGTCTTTGTAAAACATAATTTTTTCACTTTCCTCCCAAACCGCTTGATTAACTATTTCAATGCGATTGCTGAGAAATTCGTTTAAGCTAATGTTTTTTTGCAGAATCTTTAGATTAAATGGCAGAAATTCGTAGGTATACACTTTACCCTCTTCGCCGACCCTAGAGGCAAATTCAATCGTTGTGTCTCCCCAACAGGCTCCACAATCGATCACTACATCACCCTCTTTAGTTTCTATTAAGTGGGGAAGTCGATATTCACCAAGAAAAAAAGCATATAACGGTCCACACTCGGGTAGATAAATTTCCAAATTTTTGTTTTGGTAATTAAATTTATGTTTAAAAAGATCATAACCTTTAAAATTGGATTTGATCTTATCGTTGTGGTCAATTTGTTGCTGAAGTTTTTTTAAATTTATTTTTCTATCTTCATTGTTGGAACTGAGCTTCACTTTTGTGTGACCAAGTATCCTGTATGCTAGAAGTTCTAAATAAATTTCCTTAGAAACATTATCTTCAAGTAACTGATAAGTATTTTCTAAATTTCTCCAAAAATTAGCCAAAATAAAGTCTGCATATTTAAAAACTTCTTTTGTCTGAAGAAAGTGAAAGTATCCTCTCGAATTAAGGATATCAAGTTTCCCGGGAAAAAGCTTTTTTTGAGATTTTTGACTTTCGTTTCCGAAGCGAAACTCATCCCAATTGTCCAAATGGTTATTTCCTAAACTTTCAATTAATTTTTGTACTAATGACAATTGGAGGTTCATTCTTAGGATATTGTTAGACCTGCTTTTCGATTGATATAACCCCATTCAAAGGTTTGTCCCTCTACAATGAAAGGTAATATTCCTTCGAGTCTAATTATTTGTTTATGGCGAATGGAATCTTCCAAAGCAATTGTGAATGAATACTTTCCTGAATTAAGTTCCAAAATCCCTAGGTCAAGGTTCAATGAAATTGATTGCGTATCTTGCATTTTTATTTCTATGCTTATGAAAGATATGACAGGAGTGGACTGTAGATCCATAATATATACATATATTCTCAAATTATCTTCTTTATCAATTCCAGATAGATCAAATTTGAGACTAGCTTGATCATCATGATTTACTTTCAGCAAATTACTTTCGGAACATTTTGAGAAATTATCGCCGTGGAGGTTATCCAAAGAAAAATTCTCTATTTTATACTTTTCCGAAGTAATATTTATGTAATTGGTTTCAAAGTAAGATAAGTACTCACTTATTCCATGTACTATATTTTTTTTCTTTGATATAACTTTTCCTGATTTAAAGATTATAACTTGCGAACAAAACTGTGAAACAAACTGCATATTATGACTAACAAAAATAACAGCAGAATCTTTCATCATTTCTCTCACAGCATTAAGGCATTTAATGGTGAAACCCATATCACCCACAGCCAATACTTCATCGAGTAAAAGGACATCGGGTTTGGTAAGGATGGCTGCGATGGCGAATCCCAATCGAACGCTCATTCCGGAGCTGTAAGTGTTTACAGGGGCATCAATAAACTCGGGGATTTCTGCAAAATCGATAATTTCCTGCATACGATCCTCAATCTCAATACGTGAATATCCAAGAATTGCCCCGTTGATCCTTATATTTTCTCGGCCACTCAAAATACCATTAAAGCCGGCACCCAGTGCGATAAGACCGCCAACTTTCCCTTTTAATGTAATGGTTCCTTTATCAGGCTTTATGAGGCCGCTAAGCACTTTGAGGAGTGTAGTTTTTCCTGCACCGTTTCGACCAAGTAAACCGAGGCATTCTCCTCGGCGAAGCTCGAATGATACATCGTCCAATGCCCAGAATTCATCATTTCTTAGAGTATCTGATGATTGCCCAAGGACGATCTCAGAAACCCCATCTTTTACCCCATACCAAAGAGATTTTTTTAAGTTCCTACAAAATTTCTTGGATACTCCTTGGCAGGATACAAGTACTTCGGGGTCGGATGGTTTACTCAACGAATATTAAAGTTTATTTATTTCTTTGAATTTCCGATATTGGTAGGAGAATTCTTTAATAGTGGATGGAGTAACTTGTGTACCCGTTGGAAATACAACAATTTCTAAACTTATATTGTCTGTAACATTAAGTTTTAATCCCTGGTATTGCTCGTGAGATGCATAAGGCTCCATTCGATGGCAACCAGGGTGAAAGTACCGGCGGAGCAAGATGCTGTGTGCATGGAAGTAATCTACCAATGAGTCGCGGATATCGCTAGCAAGATGGGCCACAATATATTGGTAATTACTTTTTCCAGGAAAGGTGTAATCAAGGAATGTTAACTCTTGGAACTCGCTAAATTCATCTAGGTAAGCTTGGTGGATTTTCTTGTTTTGCTCGATAATGGAATCAAGTTCATCGAGGTGAACCAATCCATAAGCGGCAGCAAACTCACTCATTTTAGCATTGGTGCCAATGTGATCGGTTTTATCGTAATTCGTAAATCCAAAATTTCTCATCAGACGTAGCTTTTCAGCGAGTTCGTCTGAAAGTATTTTTACGGCACCCCCTTCGCCGGTTGAAAATACTTTGGTCGCATGAAAGCTAAAGACCTCGGCATCTCCAAATCCGCCAAGGTATTGATCTCCCGATTTGCATCCAAAGGCATGGGCGGAATCGAAAATTAATTTTAGACCGTGCTTATCTGCAATGGCTTGCAAAGCTTTATAATCGCATGGTTGCCCCCAAATGGGAACTGCCATGATTGCGGATGTGCGTGGGGTGATAAGTTCCTCGATCTTGGTAGGATCAATCAAATGGTCTCCCACGCGAACATCGCAAAATACGGGGTCTATCCTTTGCCAGCGTAGGGAGTGAGCCGTGGCAATAAAGGTAAAGGATGGGATGATAACCTCGCCTTTCAAATTAAGGGCA
>Ga0206130_10007046_pt1 | contig 12600 bp, 16 predicted proteins | sample Helgoland_Spring_9_FD_148637 | JGI IMG/M metagenome (GOLD analysis project Ga0206130, IMG submission 148637) | Pelagic subsurface seawater microbial communities from Kabeltonne, Helgoland, North Sea - Helgoland_Spring_Bloom_20160512_1 | ecosystem: Environmental > Aquatic > Marine > Epipelagic ... | reverse complement strand
CTTCGATGTCTCGGACGCATCTAACACGGGCCACATATTCTCGTTCTCGACCACATCGGATGGCACACACAACAGCGGCACAGACTTGGCCTCATTCGACGCGACTAGCACAGTCCACGTTACCCGCTCTGGCACAGAGGGTTCTGCCAACGCGACAGTCACAGTCGTGATGCCAGCCACACCGAACGTCACAACTCTGTACTATTACTCTCGTGGGACAGACAGCGCGACTTTCGACACTGTTGGCCTCGGCGGTCAGATCAACGTGCTTACCAGCACAGCCGTTACCCGCCTACCTGTCGGTGACTACGGCGACACGCTTGGCATCGACAAGTACACAGGCAAACCAGTCTGGCAAAATTGGGGCGCAAACGAGAACCGCAAGGTTGCGTGCTTGGCTAACGACACCACAGGCATATGGTCAGGTGGACGCTACAAGTTTGCCAACTACATCGACGAAGCCACAGGCACTATCGGTGATCCAACTTACCCATATGCTGCGAACACAGGCACATGGGATCATATTTGCAACACGCAACAATCCGTACACTGGAACACCGCAATCGTTTGGAACCGTGGCCGTTTAGAACCTACGACTTGGGGCCAAAATTCTGAGGGCTGCACGGGCAAAGCCTACAACGGCGACAGTATGTGGGAAGTAAACGGCGTGGCACGCAACGGCGTAGGTCAAGCTGGTTTCGGCAAGAACGACGACAACACAGAACCATCGGATTGCATACAGGTCGTTAGAAACTGCCAAGTTTGTATGCACCTTTACGCCAACGGCGACCTGTATATTACGGGACACGGCGACGAAGGCCAACAGGCCGATGGCGCAAACATCGACAGAAACTACTTCCACAAGGTCAACTTCCCATCAGGCGCGGGACGTGTGCGTCACATCATTAGCAACCAAAGTGCTTCAGGTGAACCAAACGTGTCCTGCATGGTGTTGATGGAGGACGGCGACCTCTATAGCTGGGGCTACGGCGTCAACGGCTCTCTCGGCCTTGCTAACGTCCTGAACTATAACACCCCGCAGAAAGTCTCAGCGTTTGATAAAAACGTCAAGTCTGTGTCCATGTCTGGTGGTGCTTACTCACATTGCATCGCGCTCACGACAACGGGCGAAATGTATACGTGGGGCTATAACGGATACGGTCAGCTAGGTCGCGGCAACACGACTGCAATCCACAACAGCCCTACCGAGATTACTGTCAGCGGTCAAACCCCCGTGAAGTGCATCGCCACTGGCGGCGGGTCATTGGGTACGATTAGTGTGCTTATGGCCTCTGGTCGTGTATATCAGTGCGGCTACAACGGATACGGTCAGCTTGGCAACGGCAACACGACTAATCAATCAACGCTAGTGCAAGTCGGCGGCGGCATCGGCACAGACACTAACAGGCATTGCATCGACGTGTTTCCTCACGGTAACACCGGCATTGACGTTTGGTATCTGATGGAGGACGGCAAGCTCTTTTACAGTGGTGGCAACTGGAGCGGCATTGGCTCTATTGGCAACAACACGCAGACCATAAGTACGCCAGTAGAGTGTACCTCAGACCTGACGTGGGTGAGTACAATCACGTCTTGCATTGGCAACACCAGCACCACTTATAAGTACGGGCAAGCCCTGTTTATGGTGCATAAAACAAAGGAAGAACGCATCGCCCGTAAGAACGGTTGGATGTACCTTTCTGGCTATTGGAGTGCCATTGGCCCCGGTTGGTACGATGGCGTAAACCCAATCAATTCAGCCAAGCCCCCTGTGTTTCCGCAAGGTGTAAACGGCACGTTCATACAGGCAATGTGTAACGGCAACACTGGTCAAAGTTCGGGCTACAACCCGTCTTACTACGCCTTGGACGACAAGGGGGACGTTTATAACTGGGGTTACGATAGCAGCCAAGTTCTAGGCGGCGAAGGCAACCGCAACATCCCCGTCAAGCGCATCCAATAGGAGACAAAAAATGTACGACACAGCAGCATCAAAAATATACAGCGTACCCGCCGAGCCTTGGGGCAACCCAACGTGGGAAGCGGGTAAGGTTCGCTCACTTCTCCAATGGGACGGCGTGGTCTACTACAGCGTTCTCGACACCTACGCTGATGAGTTCAAAGCCTCAGTCTCAGGCGAGGCTGTCGTCACGAACAAGTACGTCTTGCAGCAGATCGCTGAACGCTCGCCTAAAATCATGGGTGACGCGACGAACAAAGCCGCGCTGGGCGTTGACGAAGGCTCGGACGCTTCCGCGATTGCCGCTGACAAGGCAACTTTCGAGGCCGAATAATATGGCTAGGGTCAACAAGGCCAAGATGCCATGCAACAAGCCCCGCCGCGCACCAGCGGGGTCTAAGAAGAAGTCTATTGTTAAGGCTTGTTCTGGCGGCAAGGAAAAGATTGTTCGGTTTGGCGACCCTAAAATGAGCATCAAGAAATCCAACCCCGCGCGTAAGAAGTCTTACTGCGCGAGGTCGGCGGGGATTACGGGCGGTGCTGGTAAACTGTCTGCGAATTACTGGTCACGAAAGGCGTGGGGGTGCTGATGCCTATTCGGTTTGATGATTATCACGCTCACCTTGTCGAAGTCACTGAGGGTCTTTCTGAATTAGACTGTCAGTTCCTAGAGTTGGAACGCCAACGTGCTGCAATCGCACATCAACGCAAGAGGATCGAAGAAAATGCCAACAGTCGGTAAAAAGAAATTTCCATATACTAAGGATGGAAAGAAAAAGGCAGCGGCTCACGCCAAAAAGACAGGCAAGCCTATGACTACGCCCAAGAAAAAGAAGGGCTACTAATGAGCCTCTATCGAAACATTAACAACCGCAAGAAAAACGGCACATCCCGAACTAAGGCTAACTCAACAGTTTCGGACAAGGCGTATTCTAACATGAAAAAGGGTTTCCCTAAGAAGAAAGGAAAGAAAGTTGGCAAAAAAACCTAACCCCCTGATCAAAAAAGGTTGCTCACCAATCATTGCGTCTAAGGCGACGATTACAAAGAAACCAGCATCGGGGATTACGAACAAATAATGTCAATTAAAACTCAACGTAAAGACTTGATCGCCCTTTCTGAAAGCCGCGCTTGGTCACAAATTAACAAAGTCATGCAAGACGAAATTCTACAGCTTGCGCTTATGATGGCCCGTTCACCTGACATGACCCAACAGCAAATGGATTTTCAGCGCGGTTCGATTTGGGCGGCTGAACAACTGTTAAACTTACCGGAACGCCTAATACACAAGTTAGAGGGCGAACTTGCATTAGAACAATCTACAAACTCCGCTAAGGCCGAGTAAAGGAACAGACAGATGGCAGAACAAGAAGATCAACTTGCCCGCATTGCGGCGAAAAAACAGGGCGGCGAAACACCCGAAACAGGAACGCCCGCCCAGAACGCGACCCCTCAAGAGGCGGCGGCTCAAGTAGCCTCACCACAGACTGAGGGTGACAAAACGCAAGAAGCGGCTGTAATGTATAAAATTCAAGTTGGCGAGGCCGAGCGAGAATTGACGCCTCAACAGATCGGGGCGACTTTTGACCGCTACCGCGATTTGAATTTCAAACAAAGCCAGATGAAACCTGTCAACGATTTTGCTGAAAAGATGATGAAGGTTTCGGGCGCACAGCCAGAGCAAGTCGCTAAACTTATGCAAGCTGCAATGATGGCCTACACAAAAGACCCACAGATGGGTAAAGCCCGCCCAGCGGGAGATGGTAGTGCCAAGGCAGAACAGCCTTTTCCAAATGCTCAACAGCCTGACATGGATGCTGAGTTAAAGAAGTATGAGGACGAGAACGCTATCTCATTACCCCCTGGATATAGGGAAGCGGCTGCACGTTTAAACGCGATGGAACAACGCCTTGGCCAAGGCATGAATATGATGCAGCAAATGTCTCAGCGGATGGGGCAGCAAGCGCAACAGGGCGTTCAGAACGCACAGCAAGCACAGACAGATCGCGGCGAAGTTATCAGGCAATCCATCGGAAATAATCTGGACGCCGCCCAAGTTGCGGCTGGCTTGCCGGATGAAGCCGTTGCAGACTTCCAAGCCTACGCTGGTGAGCGCGGCTATACGTCTGAGGATTTTGCGGATCAAGCTTTGACTATGAAGGTTGTGCAAGACTTCGCCAACCAGCGGAACACCCCTGAGTTCCAACGGTTGAAAGATATGTCTGCCCGCCGTCAAGCGTTCTTGCAAACGCAATCGGGCGGTCCTGTTGGTCCCGCCGCCGAACCTCAAGGCGACACTACTATGGATCGGTTAGCCGCCGCTGCATTAGCAAAGCGCAACCCGTAAAAAGAGGGACGACACGCAACACTTAATTCTGAATAATGTCATTAACCGTTGACGCTACGGCCTCACCAGACGGGTACAGATATTAGGGAATTGAAGGTTGCGTGTTTCCCGCGATTTTAAATGTCCCTCGAAAACCGAAACACTAATTAGGAGATTAGCAAATGGCTGCTATCTTAGGGCTTCGGGGTACAGGTGAGTTTGGAACAGACTTCCGCCCCAAAAACTACCGTGAATTGTATTCACTTTTAGAACCAAACGGCACTTCACCGCTCGGTGCATTGCTTGCGATGACTTCATCCGAGGCAACAGACGATCCGGAATATAAAAACTTCCGCGATGAATTGCCTGACCGTAAGTTAAAGGTGAACGGTGCGGTTGCATCTACATCAACAACTTCGATCACGGTTGATGCTGGCAATGACAACCTGTTTGCTGTCAAAGGCACAACGATTGTGAACGCCACAACTGGCGAAGTCATGCGCTGTACCGCTGACAGTGGTGCAACAACGCTGACCGTTGAGCGTAACATTGGCGGCACTAGCCACCAAATCGCTGACGATGCTGACCTGTTTATCGCGGGTACAGCATACGAGGAAGGGGCATCCGCTCCAACTGGCGTAAGCTTCGATGCAAGTACATCATCGAACTTCACTCAGATTTTCCGCACAGCGTTTACCGTCACCGAAACCTTGAAAGCTACCAATCTTCGGACGGGTGACAAAGAGGATGAAATGGCGACTAAAGCCCTCAAAATGCACATGATGGATATTGAGCGCGCGCTATTTTTCGGCAAGAAGCACGAAACCAATGGCTCGACTTCCCAGCCTCGCCGTTACACTGGCGGGTTGACCACAACCATGTCTAACGTACTTGATCGCTCGACAGCATCTAACACGATGACAGAGGATCAGTTTGACCGTGCGTTGATTGAAGATATTTTTGCTTTCGGTTCTAAGCAAAAAGTCATGTTCTGTGGTGCGAAAGTTGCTGGACACCTTCAAAAATTCGGTAAAGACCGTTGGTCGCCTACCGTTGTTGAGGGCAGCTATGGCGTTGGGATGACCCAATATTCCAGCTTCGCGGGTGATCTTATGGTTCATCTTCACCCACAATTCCGCATGGTCCCTGGAATGGACAATGCAGCGGTGATCTTGGACATGCCTTATATCAAGTATCGGTATATGGAAGGTCGGGATACTTCGCTCTTGCGTGATCGTCAGAACGCTTCGGATGACAGTGTACTGCACGAATACCTTACCGAGTGTGGCCTAGAACTGTTGCAAGACAAAGTTCACACCTACATCAAGAACTGGTCGCTTGTCGCGTAATATGACGCACACATCATTACGACAATGTATGATGTGTAAGCCATAAAAAAAATAGAAGGGGGGCTTCGGCTCCCCTTTTTTATTGGGACGACTGTGGTTGCATAAATAGGGATAAATAAAGGGCGAACCTCAACAGGAGATTTTTTACATGGCCCGTAAACGCGCCCGCACAAATGACGGTCACTTTATCGCAGACGATCCGACAACAGAAAAAAACGAGGCTTACGAGGAAGCGGTAAAGCCCGCCCGTAAAGCCCGCCAAAACAATGCGCCAAAAAACGATAAGAAGTCTGAATACAGCTTTTTCGTTTCGGCTAATCCAGAAGCCAGTGCCTTTAATATAAGAGTTGGGGATGTTGGGGTTGATGGTCGCTGGGACGTTGAACGCCAGTATGTGCATTGGCGCGTACCCAAGGCTTTAACCGAGGGTTTCAAAATGCACCATCACGTTTGGTCCGGAAGGATCATAAGCTGTGAGGATGAATAATGGCTGAAGCCTCTGTTCAAAAACCATTTGCAGCGGGGAAAGAAAAGTTTTCTCCGCTTGAAGATTTGGTGCGCTCGGCACTAACCCGCGCGGGCAACTTTTCGCCGTCAAGGATAGACGGCGAGGTAATGATGATGATGATCGAACTCGCCAATAGGGTCATTGAGGATGTGCGTAAAAATCCTTATTGGGGCGGCGACGAAATTGATTATTACAATGACCCGACACAGTGGCGACCTATTCCTGACATGGTTATGATTGACGGGCTGACCGCTCATTATCTTATCCAGCAAGGATCAGATAAGGCGATGGTTTTCTTAAAGATGTACCAAGCCAATTTGAGCGACACGCTGCATCATCGCGCTTACGGAAATAAATCTTACGAGTTCGCCATTACAGATGGTGGCAGCAATAAGAAATACAAACCCAAAACCAAGGCGACCACGACAACCACGACCTCGACAACGGACGGGGTGACAACCACGACCTCGACCACAACATCTAACGGTAGCACGGTGAATTACTAAATGTCGCGATTAGCTTACGCTCCCATTGCAATCAAATCGTCTGCGAATACCTACTACGGCTTTCGCGGCATTGATCGCAGCCGTGACATAACGGCTATGGAAGTCGAGAAAGAGCAAAACTTTTGGATACTAGATAATTGCTTTGTTGATTATCGCGGTCAGCTTTTGCGCGACCCGAAGTTTTTTCTTCATACCGGATCGAACCGTTTTCCTGTCAAAGCCCTACGCTTTTACAACCGCGAGGGCGTGTGCTTCGCAGAGGAAGATGCGGCGAACACTCACCTAGCCTCAGATCGCGGGCATAGAGTGGACAGCGCGTTTAAGAAAGACGCGATTGTGACCATGACGAACTTTAAGGGGAAGGTTCACATCTTTTCCGAAGATCAAAGAATGTATCGCTATGACGGCTTTCAATTCGACACTGCCACCACTTCGATCAAGCCCGCCTTTGGCGTCCCGATCCAGCGGCGATTAGCCGTGTCTGGTTTCAGTGACCGCCCCACGGTCATTGAGTTTTCGCGCGTTGACGATCCGGACATTTTTCTGGCAGAGGAAGCCCCAACCGAGGAAGTCACCCGCGCCAGCTTCATCGACATTTCAAACTTGATCGGTACGGCTGACAAGATTGTGGGCATGGGTACGTTTGAGGCTAACCGCCTCGCGGTGTTCACTCAGGATCAAACTCTGGTCTACATCATTGATCCGGACTTTGAGCAATGGCAGCTAGACAGCCGCGCCAACCTTCGGATCGGGTGCGTGTCGCACAACTCAATCGTGAACGCTGGCTCTGACCTTTTGTTTTGTTCTCGCCGTGGCATCCACTCAATTATGCGGTCTGAGCAAAACGGCATAACGATTGCGGAAGCTTCATTGTCTGATGAAGTCGAACCGCTGTATCAAGAGTTGGTTAAGACCACACCTGACCCACGCATGATTTCCGCGATATACGATCAGGACAACCAGACTTACCACGTTTTCTTTCCCCGCCGTGGCGGGACGCAGACCAAGCGGTTGTCGATGAATTTCCGGTCTGGTTATGAAATGGTAAACTTCCAGCTTGGCGATACATTGCTCCCGCGCTGTGGCGCGTTTCTGGGTGGAAGATTGATGTTCGGAACCTCGGATGGGGTTTATGAAGCCACAGATCGCGTGTTCCTACAGGATACTGGACTGTCCGACCTTCGCCGTTCTCCAATGCTGGCAGAAACACCCGTGCTTTGGCTTGGTGATTTCTTGAACAGCAAGCGCACACACTCGCTTGTCATCCAAGCAACGGGTGCGGGTCGGTTCTACATAGATGCTATGGATGATTTGGACCGACCAATGACCACGATTGAGGTAAACCTTGATCGAATTGAAGGTGATCAGCATTGGGGCGATGCCCCTTTGAAAAGCGACTACAGCTTTCCCTTTAACCATATTTTTCGCGGAGTTCGATTGAGGTTCCGCACGGAAGATAAAGATGTTGATAGCGATGTAACCGTAATCTCTTTCGCGTTCTTAATGCACAAGGAAAAATAAAATGGCCCGCCTTAAAATTCTATACCCTGGAAATCACACATCAAGCGGCAACATTGGGGCCGATATTGAGAACATTGTTCGTTATTTGAATAGTGCAGAAGCGGGCGACAATACGCTTGCTGAATTGGTTGCAAAACTCTTTGATGCCAACGGTATTTTGGACGCTCCTGTTGAGCTTCGCAACGACAGTATCAACGGTTTGCAGTACCGTGTTGGGACTTATACAGAGGCCGAAATCGGTTGGAAACAGCTTGCTACTATTGCTGAACTAAAAGGCACGGCGGGATCAGATGTTGGAACAATCGGATCGCCATTGTTTTCGGGCCGCGCCGACCATGTTGTGAACGCTACGGTTGATACTGTAATCCCGTATCCGACAGGCACAACCGTTTTCAGCTTTATCCATGAGGCGGCTGACGCGATTGTTCTGTATGTCAACGGTGCGTTGCAAGCACTGTCCAGTTATACGAATAGCCCCACCGCAAACACTGTGACGCTTAGTTCTGCAACAGCGGCTAATGACCTAATCACAATCTACAAAGTGCAATCATCTAACGACAGCGGTTATATCCGCTCAGATGTGATTGCGGCGGCGGCTCAAGCGGTGTTTCCGTTCACCCACACTGAGAGCCAATCTGTCCTAGTCTATCGCAACGGCGTGTTGCAAAGACAAGGCGGTACAAACGACTATACCCAACAGCCCACCAACTCGACCATTACGTTTACGTCAGCTATGTCAGCGGGCGATATTGTAACATTTATCATCATTGAGGACACATCACAGGTTCGGGTGTCCGGTCTAATGACTGAGGATAAATTCACAAATACTGATGGGTTCATCCCTTTCAACAAACTCGCAATCACCAATGATGAAATCCCACAAGCCAAGGTCGCGGGTATTACAACTTTGCTGGCAAACCGTGGGCGTGTTTATGTGTCGGCGTCTGAGCCAGTATCGGCAAACGCTGGCGATTTCTGGGTGGATACGGCGTCCTCGCCAAACGTATTGAAATTCTACAACGGTACTGGCTGGCTCTTGACCTCACCAGACACGGGCATCCCCGCATTTACCACAACAAATGCGCTGCAATTCTTGCGGATTAACAGCACGGGCGGCGGCTTGGAATTTGCCGATGTAGATTTTACCGCTGTTGTTCCCAAGACCTACATTGGTAGTGCGGATGGAGTTGCGGGTTTGGATGCCACGGGAAAGCTACCCATTGCACAGCTTCCGGATACATTCGCAACGCGATCCTATTTTTTCCAAGCGACAGGCAACATTCCAAACGGGAACTATGTCATCACTCGCGCGTTTAAACAGAACGTCCGGATTGATGCTGTCGCAGTAAAATCAACATCCGGTTCTGCCAACGTGCAGCTACGGATTAACGGGATCAATGCGGGCGATGTAATCTCGGCATCCTCGACATTAACCGAGCAAAACCTGTCAGCCTCAATCGCTATCGACGCAGTGACCACATCCAAAGAAATTGCGTTCACTGTGACTAGCGCAAACAGCCTGACCAATATTGAAGTAACATTAGCGGCGGTAATCACAAATGTCTAACCAGCTATCCAAAAGTCAGATGCAAAATATCGCGCAATCTTTATCGGACATGGGCCGATACGGAGACACGCAACTTGTGCATGTGAACAAGGATGAAGTCGAATTACTCAAACAAATTGGTTCTGGCACGCGAAACCCACAGACAGGTTTGTTAGAGTTTTTCGGGGGTTACACCAGTATTAGTGATATGTTTGACGGTGGTGGCCCAGGGAACTCAGGGGATAGTTATTCATCCGTTGATAACTCAAGCCGCGACAGCAACAACGATGGTCACATTTCAAAGTCGGAATCTGGCAGCGGTTTAAAGGGCGGTTGGGACGGAGACAACGATGATGGTATTTTCGGTGGATACACTGGCGTATCTGATATGTTTGACGGCGGTGGTATGGGTCGCTCTGGTGATACCTATGGTCACGGTAACTTTAGTTCGGCTGATGCGAACAATGACGGACACATATCTAGCGGAGAGGCCCAAAAAGTAGGCGGCTTGCGCGGCGGCATCGACGGAAACAAAGACAGCACTTTCAGCATGGTTAGTAACGTGGTCGCGCTTGTTGCAAACCCAATGGCGTATGCGGCGAGTGTAGCACTAAAGCGCGGTGCGCCGATGGTTAATGATTTTTTCGATACTGATAAAGACGGTTCAATGTTTACCAGTGGCGGTAAATCTTTTTGGGACAGTGAGTTTAAGGGTTCGGACCCTGTAGTAACTACTAACAGCGGTGGCGATGGGCCGTCTGTTTCGGGTTCCACTTCAAAAACAACCACAGCACAAGTTGTTGACGCAGCCGCGCCCGTGGGAGAACAAGAGACATATTCTGAGGTTAAAGCCCCCGAACTGTCCACTCGCACATCCCCTGCAAAATTCATGGAATATGCGTATGTTGATGGACAAAGTAAGCCGACCACTACTTACAACGGCGGGGCAACCCCCGCGCATTTGTCGGCGGCTGATAACTCTGAAAGCTTCGCTTTGGCTGAGACAGCATCACTCGCCATTGAGCGTATGGTTTCTGAGCTTCCTGTCGAGGCCCAAGACAACTTACAGGGCGACATGAGCGTTGAAATGACAAGTGATGGTCAGATCGCTTTGGTGATGGGTGATCAGGACACAGGCTATGTCGAAACGACTTACAAGAATGACGCCGATGGATACCAAGCGGTCATGCAAGACGTAGCGGAAATGATAACCTTCGCGTCTGCCAGTGGCGATACAAACATAGATGGCGGGTTTGCTGGTCGGTACAGATCAGCCAAGCAATTCGATGGTTATTCAGACACGCTTTTGAACACTGAGTTAGCCCAGCTTCGCAATGAAGGGTCTTACTATGAGGCTGGCACACCTTTGTATGTCGCCCATCAAGACCGATTAAATGAATTGCTAGATGAAATCGCGCGGCGTGAAGGCGACAGCGGCTCTAAAACAGCGGAATATTCCACGAATGGGATTACGCGCACGATTGCAAATAGTGCGCGGGGAATGATGGTTTAAATGGGACGATTTACCGAACACAAAAAGGTTAAAGTCTCAATAACAACGGAGTTATAAAATGCCTTTCTCAACGATGATCTTGGGTTCAAACGATGCCGCCGATGTTTTTGGCGCAAATACTGGCACTAGCATAAAAGATCGCAAGGCGGCGGCTGCTGCTGGCGAAAAAATTGCTGATCAAGGACGCAATGGCGACACGATGGTTATTCATGCGTCACCATTCACCATGAAACTTTTACAAGACATTGGCGGTGCTGGTTCCTTCAATCCCAAAACGGGGATGCTGGAATTTTACAACGTCGATGACATGATCAAGAAGAATATGAGATACTAAATGTCTGAAAGATTGGAAATGATAGGAGAGGTGACAGAGTTGTTTGGGCGTGACGCCTATTACAGCAAGCTACCGCTTTTCCTTCTAACCAATTCTGTACTGCCAGCGTTAGACCACGATAAATGGTTGGCGTGGTTCAAAAAGGACCACACCCTAATTGGTTTTTGTTCTTATGCGTTTCTGGAAAAGAAAGAAATCAAAGAGAACAAATTTGACGGCAAAGAAGTTTTTTCGCGGGACGATGGCGAGGCTTTGCATATTTGCCAGTTTGTTTGTGACGGCGATAGGAAGGATGTTTTTTCCTTTGTTCGTCATATTCAGAAAACTTTGTCAGCAAAGTACCCAGATCGCCCGTTTGCGTCTGCAACTAGGAAACTTAGCGGGTCACAGCGACCAGCAAAATATGTAAAAGGAACAGCGCAATGAGCCGCCTAAGTCTGATCAACCCGTTCTCCCCTCTGAATATTCACAATCGTATTTGCTACAATAACGATGGCGGTGGCGGTGGCGACGATAACGGCGGCGTAAACGATGATATGTCTTTCAACGAGGCATTTCTACAGCCCGTGGAAACAAGGGTGCGGGTCAAACTTTCACCCACAAAGGCAAGTCGTATTCAACGGCTGTCGCTGGTGAAGATCGCGCTCTTGATAACGCAATGGCTAAAACTTCCACGCCGACCAATGCTGGGTCGGTTGATACGGCTAGTGCGACAACTCAAAAAGCAAACGCTGGGGGTCGGGGTTTAGGTCGGGCAGATGGCCCAGACAGTATGAAACCGGCGTCTGGAAATGGCGGCACTGATTATTGGGCCAAGCTTATTGAGGCGGGCGAAAGCGATGTTTCAGCCTTGGACGCACTCGCAATGCCAGCGGTAAATAACAGCCTGTATAACTTTAATGTGGGCATGAATAAGGACGCTGTTCAAGATTACTTCACAACGGGCAAGGGTAGCATGGGCTACACCGCGCTAGACCCGAACCAGAACGAAACGGCTTCGGGAAGGAGTTACGCCGCAGTAGCGCGTAACGACTATA
>Ga0206130_10007038_pt1 | contig 12605 bp, 14 predicted proteins | sample Helgoland_Spring_9_FD_148637 | JGI IMG/M metagenome (GOLD analysis project Ga0206130, IMG submission 148637) | Pelagic subsurface seawater microbial communities from Kabeltonne, Helgoland, North Sea - Helgoland_Spring_Bloom_20160512_1 | ecosystem: Environmental > Aquatic > Marine > Epipelagic ... | reverse complement strand
CCTTCAGGCAGAAGGCGCGATATTCCAGTATATCAACGGGTTTTATAATCCAAGGCGCAGGCACTCGTCGCTAGGTGGTAAAAGCCCCTTGGCATTTGAACGAAAGGCCGCATAAATGAGTTCAGAGACCGGAACGTAACCGTGACAAGACCAAGTTGATGTCACTGTCCTGCGCAACCAGTTCTTCAAGCAGCTCTCGGTGCGCTGAAAGCTTGCCTTGACCTGATGGGCGGCCCTGAACTTCTGGCGCGATCGCCCCCGTCTCGCGCCACTTGCGCTGCCAGCGGGTACCCGTTGCCGCAGATAATTTCAAACGGGCCGCCGCCGCCCGACCGCTTAACCCTTCTTCAATATATTCACGAAACCGCGTGCGCAGCTCTGACGATAGTGCTGATGACATGAAACATTCTCCCAATAGGAAGGAATCACAAATCAAACCCAATGGGGCTCCCACGATTCAGGTTTCACGCTCACCGCTTTAAAGCGACATTAGGTCGCAAGCGGTTGAACATTCAGGGCGTGCTTGATCTCGAAAATTTTCAGTTCACTTTTGTCGAGGGCTAAAAGATTAATGCCCAGACAACGCGGCAAATACTAGAAAATCTGGAAGCCAGGGACCCAGCTAGGAAGGTTACTCACGTCTTTCTCGATGATGCGCGCTACCATCACGCCTAAATATTACAGCCATGGTTGGAGAGCTCAAAACGGCGGGTCAAGTTACATTTCCTACCGCCATATGCGCCGCATCTAAACCCAATAGAACGTCTCTGGGCGTCATGCACAAAAGCGTTACCCACAATTACCACTGCGCCACATTCAACCGATTCTCAGAAGTAATTTTAGGGTTCTTTCGAAAACCCTGCCAGACAAATGGCGAGAGTTCACCAACACAATCATCAACAACTTTCGGATCATTTCGCTCGACGAATATGAAGTCATAGGATCGGAAGAAAATTAGGTCAATCTAGGCGCAAAAATATAGCTGAAATTTAACTACCATTGTGCCTCCGCGCTAGAAAATCTTTTGTGAGAGTACGGTGTGAAAATCAAATTTGACAATACTAAGATAATATCTATAAATTTAATTTTTTGTCTGGTGAATGAGCTGATCGTGAAAAAGTCCATAGTAACTATCAAGTGGGGATCCGAATTCACGTCTGAGCATGTAAATATTTTACTAAGGGCAGCTAAAGATAATAGTGCAACTGACTTTCAGTTTGTTTGTCTGACAGACGACAACTATGGGCTTGATGACAGAATAATTACACTTCCTATTCCATTGGTTAATCTGTCCGCGATGCCAAAATCAGAGGGAGCATGGCCAAAAATTTGCCTATTTCATCCCAGCCTCAGTAAATATCTAGAACAGGTTCTGTTTCTAGACATCGACACAGTGATTTGTGGTAATATTGATCCGTTCTTTGAAAATCCTGAAGATTCTTTGTGGATGCTTAGTTGCGGGTTGCGCTGGAGAAATTTTGATAATGCGTTGCCAACTCAGCCAGCGACTGGCGTGATGTCATATAATGTGGGATGTCACAAAAATATTTTTGAAAATTTTGCAAAAGATACAGAGGCGGCCTATAAAGATAATGTTGTTGAGCAGCAATTTGTTGGAGCCAATGCGACGAAGATTAATTATTTTCCGCTAGAATACATTCAAAGCTTTAAATACCACTTAAGGCGACAATATCTGGTGGACCTGTTGCTTCCTCCTAAGGAACCTAGCGAAGAAACTCGTATGGTCGCATTTCATGGTTATCCTCGCCCGAGTCAGGTAGCAAATATTGGTGAAAAATGGGCAAGGTTTCCACGTTCGGGTATACACCGCCCTGATTGGTTGGTAGATTATTGGAACTATTATACTGAATAATACGAAAATTTTAAATTTTTTTTTATGAGGCTGCAGCATAATGATGAACCAAACATTATTTTCAGTTATCATTCCAACTTTTAATCGAGAGATCTTCCGTCTCGATGCGGTGAGGTCTGCAGTGAATGTTAGTCCTGGGAATACGGAAACCATTGTTGTCAGCGACGGAGATAAGCTTTTAGAGAGCCCTAGGTGTTTGATCCCGCGGTTTGATGGTGCGATTGGTTCTTTGGAATGGAAGGAAGCATTATGGGCCAGGTACGTCACGGCTGCGCCACGACTACGCATGCTATCACAGCTGCAATACAGCGATCGCAAGCTACAACCGCGGCGCTGAGCCGAGAACTCGGTATTAATGTCAAAACGGTGGCAAAATGGCGCAAGTGCGAAACGGTTGAAGATCGTAAAACGCGTCCAACACACCCCAGCTCCATGGTTCTGAAAGCTGATGAAGAAGCGATGATTGTCGCTTTTCGGCGTCATACGCGCCTGCCCACGGATGATTGTTTGCATGCCTTACAACCAACCATCCCGCATTTGACGCGATCTTCGCTATACCGCTGCTCGGCGGCGGCATGGAATATCGCGACTTACCGAGATGGACGACGACAGGCCCAAACGGCAAAAGTTCAAGCGCTACCCTGTGGGATATTTCCATATAGACATCGCCGAATTGCGCACCAACGAAGGTAAGCGATATCTGTTCGTAGCCATCGACCGGACCAGTAAGTTTGCCGTGGCGCAGCTTTTAGATAAAGCGAACCGCAAAACGGCCTAGGAGTTTCTAGAGGCTGTGCTCGAAGCCGTGCCTTACAAAAGCCATACGATCCTAACAGGCAATGGCATCCAGTTTTGTGAGCAGCAGCGCAACCGTAACACGCCTTATTCTCGACCAATGCGGTTTGATATGATCTGCGCCACAAACCGGATCGAACACCGCCTAACCAAGCCAAACCATCCATGGACGAACGGACAAGTCGAGCGGATGAACCGCACAATCAAAGAGGCCACTGTCAAGCGCTACCATTACGACAGCCATAATCAGCTGCGCACGCACCTCGCCGACTTCTTGGCAGCTTACAACTTCGCACGCAGACTCAAAACGCTGAACGGCCTTACGCCCTACGAATACATCTACAAAATCTGGATATCAGAGCCGGAAAGATTCATCATCGACCCGATCCACCAGATGTCAGGACTAAACACCTAGACAATGCCCGAAGAAAACTGACAATATGGTGATACAATTGCGTCAGGCCGTAATCAACGCTAGGCGACAAAACAACCGGAGCGCTGATGAAATTACCAGACGCATCCAGCCCGTCTGCGTGATCAAACGGCGGAAAATCTAGCCCCAACTAGGGACACGTTGCGTAGCACAGCATCTCAGGCACGGGTCACCACTTGTGCAGTCCAGATTGGTATTCACGGCAGGATTTGCCGACAAGCTAAATCCCTATGGCACGCGGATTCGATAAGCGCTAAGATGTTTAGATCACAATGAAATACCCACTTTATGGTTGGAACTGCTGAACTGAGGAAATTATGACTGATCGTATTGTCTACACTAAGCCGTCGATTACGGATGTCGAAGTAGCGTATGCGACCGACGCCGCCCGCAACGGTTGGGGTGCAAAATGCTATGACTATATACACCGCTTTGAAGCTGCTTTTGCCGAATATGTTGGAACAAAATACGCGATCTCGACATCAAGTTGTACTGGCGCAATGGAGTTGGGTCTGGCTGCTATTGGAATTGGGCCTGGCGACGAAGTAATCCTTGCAGATACTAACTGGATTGCGGCAGTTGCACCGGTTATGCACCTAGGTGCAACACCGGTGTTTGTTGACATTCTAAGTGACAGCTGGTGCTTGGATCCTGAGAGAACGAGCGCTGCGATTACGTCAAAAACAAAAGCAATTATAGCCACTCATCTTTACGGAAATCTCTGTGAGATGAATAAATTGAAAGTGATTGCTGAACAACACGACTTAACTCTAATCGAAGATTCCGCTGAAGCTATAGGGGCTCGCTACAATGAGGCCCACGCGGGTTCGATGGGACGCTTTGGTACGTTTTCCTTTCACGGCACCAAGACAATGACGACTGGCGAAGGTGGCATGTTTGTGACGAATGACGGCGTTTTGGCTGATAGGGTTATGACGCTTTCAAATCACGGGCGTGACAGGGCGCAAAAGAAACAATTCTGGGCAGATGCGATCGGGTATAAATTTAAGATGTCGAATGTTCAGGCTGCGATTGGCCTTGGTCAAATTGAGCGGATCAAAGAACTTACCGACCGCAAGTTCGAAATTTTACAACGCTATAAGTCTCGGTTGCTAGTCCACCAAGGGCTATCAATGAATCCTGAGCCGGCTCATACTCGCAATGGAGCATGGATGCCGACATTGGTATTTAGCAGTGACCTGTCAATATGCCGCGAGCGAGCAATACTTGCTTTCGAAGATGCAAATATTGATGCGCGTGTGTTCTTCTATCCTCTTTCCAGCCAACCGATGTTCCAGAGTGTCTCAACGCCTCACGCACATGACATCTGTGAGCGGGCCATCAACTTGCCGAGCTACCATGACATGACTGATGACGATATTGACCGGGTTTGTAATGTCGTAGAGACATTGTTACGTCGCTAGAGCTTTTCAATCTTATCAACGCGCCCGTTGATTTGTGTGCCCGCATAGAGACCGCTATACATAAACGGTTCATAGCCGCGGTCTTTCATCGCCTGAACCGTTTGGTCGATATCATACTCAACCCGGTGCAGTTGTACGTCATCCCCAGACACAAGCGCATATGCCGCGCGCGGGTCGCCATCACGTGGTTGGCCTACTGATCCGGGATTGCAAAAAAGGTGGCTGCCAAAGTCCAGAATACACTGCACATGGGTATGTCCGGTGAAAAGCCTCTTGATGCCCTCCGGAAACGTTTGCTGACCTACGTGGTAGAGGTATTCATCAACGTGATCTTGTGGGCCACCATGCAGGAATAGCGTTTCACCATCGGTGACGCTGTCCAGCGATTTGGCCAGCCACGCGATGCTGTCGGTGCTAAGTTCGGCAACATGTTTATCGATGATGCCCGCCACTACTTTAGAGCGTTCACAGTTCTGGCCGGACGTCACATATTGATCATGATTTCCCAGAATATTGCGGGCACCTTCGTCCCTCAAAAGCTGAACACAATCTTCGGGCTGACCGTTGTATCCGACCACATCGCCCAGACACAGAAAATCCGTCACGCCCCGCTTTTTTGCATCCGCCAAGACAGCCTCTAAGGCTGGAAGGTTCGCGTGGATGTCAGAGATCAGTCCCAGCATATTTTATCCTATCCGCGTTATGGCGCTGTGCAAAACCCTGCCGCAGTTCTGGCTGAGCCGGGCGCGTGTTATTGAGATAGAAATCAATGCACATGTCAGCCTCATTGAAACCAAAGCCCGTTCGCATGGAACAACTGCTCGAAAAGCGCGGATTGATTTCCAACAGATAAGCCGCGTCATGATCCACCCTGAATTGCAGGTTCGTTGGGCCAATCGGCTTGTAATGTTGCATGATCCTGTCTGTGTTTTGGGAAATCACCGGATGTAAGACGGTTTCTGCTTCGCCTGTGTTTCCCGCGCGCGTCAGTTTGCGGCGGAATATCAATGGGCCATTATAGGTTCCGTCACCAAAGCCGAACGTTCCTACTGTAAATTCATCTTCGTCAGTCGCGATAATCTTTTGGATCAAAAAATCACCACTGGTTTTCTGTGTCCAATAGTCAAAGTCGATCTTGTCGTGCATGCGCACAATTCCGACCGACCCTTCGCCTACGCTGGGTTTCAAAAGCAGGGGTGGGGGGCCAAGTGCCGCACAGGCATCTTGCCAAGTGCCGAACCGGACGGACGGAATTACCGGAAGGCCAAGTTTGGCGTAATCCGTTTCAAAGGCGCTCTTGTCCTCAGTCAGCACAATCAGGTTTGGGGCGTTCAACGCCAGCGTAATACCTAGATCTTCGAAAAATTTGCGGTTTGCGTTCAGAAAGGCCATGTCAACGCTGATCCCGGGCATGATCAGGTCGATCCTGTGGGTCAGCACAGTGTTTTTCCAAAACTCCAGATAGTCAGCCGACGCTTCATCGATGTGCGGCTTTAGGATCATTTCATCACAAAGTTCATTCCCAAAAAGCGAAACACGCCGATCCAGTCCCAACACCCATGACCGTCCACCTTGGCGCAAACCCTCAGCAATGCCTTGCCCAATCAAAGCGCCAATTCCAGTGACAAGGACGCGGTATTGCCTGCTCACCAATTCTCTCCGGCAAATTTGAGGTCAGTCATAAGATACTTCAACCAACAGTCCGACACAGAGATCTGGAAAATCGACCCCCACGGCCATCATCGCCTGCATGTTTGCTTCAAGATTATCCAGTGTCCTGAGAACGCCCAATGGAAGTGGCTTTAGGTACAGGCCCTCCTCATGAGCGATCTTGCCCCCAGATGCCTCAATGACGTCGCGCAACGTGTCGCGGCAGAAGTTGCGTTTGTGACCCAAGATGTGATCCGTTTCGTTGAGATCATAGATGTTTTCGATCATGCCCATCTCAAGCCCCAGCCGCCGATTGAGAGATTTTGCATTGGGGACTGCGATCCAGATGCGGCCGCCAGGTGTCAGGTACCTGCAATAGCGGCGCAGAATGGCGACCGGGTCGTCCACGTGTTCAAGCACGAAGCCCATGACCACAAGGTCGAATGGGTCTGACGGGGCGTAGGTTTCAAAATAACCCTCTTCGAGCGATCCTGCGTACCACGGATTTTTGGATTTGAAGTAGTCTATGACCTTTCCCGAACCCTCGACCACAACGTGTTGATCACACATCTTGGAAAAGAGCGGCACAGTATAGCCGTGCCCCAGACCAAGCTCCAGCAAGCGTGAGACGTGATTGGCACGCTTGAACACCCGCTTGGGATACCAGTTCATGATCAGATCGTTTTCAATCTCTTCACTGGGCGAATGAAGATACTTGGACGCTACTTTGTCGAGATTTTCCATCAATACATCATGCCTTTGTGTACATACATCACGAAAGAAACAAGAAAGTGTGGCTCGCGTTTTTCAGACTTTTGATGTCTTCGATAATGCGCCGTGCATTGCGCGGGTTCAACCCAACGAGAATTGCTGCGCTATCGTAGAGCAGATCGTCTGGCGTTATAATCGGGCAACCGTGTATCTTGGTGCCAGCCAAAAAAGTGTTCTGGTCCAGAAAATGCGTGACCTTCTTGGGGTTTTTCAGACAGGAAAAGATAAAGTTCCCGTAAATCCCGGCACCGTATATCACCAGTGGTACGTCGGGCGACACCTTAGCTTCGAACGATGAGATACGAACTTTGATGTCGTGCCAGAACTGCGCAAGCGCCAATGCCTCAGATGTCTTATCGACAAAATCGGGTGGGGTGGGCATGGGTGCATCTGACGCGGCACGGTGCGCGGACACGACATAGGCCGATGCGTGTGCTTCGGTATCAATCTCAATGTCCGTAAAACCATTCTTGGCCATCAGGTGCCACAGCGATTGGGTGGAAAAGTGATTAACGTGATCTGCGACGATGAAGTCCGCAGCGTTCTGATACATGTCAGGGACGATAAAGTAGAAATATCCACCCTCTTTAAGCAGGTCTCGGACTTCGGTCAGAATATCGGTCAGGCGCGGAATATGTTCCAGCGCATAGAATGACAGGACGACATCCATCTGACCTTTCCAATCAGGATCAGGCGTGTGGGTGGCCCAATTGGGTTCTTCCGAGAACTTTGCCCAGAATCGCACATATTTATCCGTTACATCAAATAGATACGGCTCAACTTCTGGAATCTTGCTACAAATTGCGCGCAACGTTGGCGCTTTGGCACATCCATAATCCAGCACTTTACGATGCTGTGACAAGTCCACCTTCGACATCAAAACCCGCGCTTGATGCTCGGAACGGTACACTTCCTTGCCATCCACCACATCATAAAGCTGATCGCTCTCCTCACTGTCGATGTTGATCTCGTATTCCTGATCGTAATACGTGACCAGATCGGGAAGTTCGTTGGTCTGCCCATGGTGACAGTTGTCACAGAAATAGACGGTCGTTTTGCCGTCGATAAGGACATTCATTGTCGTCAACGACTTGGCCTCGCTACTTTCAAAAATAGGGGCACCAAATGGTTTGCTACAAACAGCACAGGTCACTGTCATGTCTACACCTCAATAAAATTGTCTGGGAACACCTGTTCAATATTGGTTCCTGATGTGACTGACGCCTTCCAACCAATCTTTTTGCCAATCGGATCGCGATAGTTGAAAAAGCGGCTTTGCACTGACCAACGAGATCGAAAAGCACAGTTTACACCGGAACCATGGATTGTAAGGAAATCCATCAAGAGCAGATCCCCCGGCTCAGTCAGCGGGGCGACTTGATCGTATTTGGTCACGACTTTCTCTTCTTGATTTATCCCGATCTGATAGGCACCGGTCTTGTCAGCGTAAGCTCCGCCTTTTTCATAAAGGCACAGCCCATCGGTATGGGATTTTGGCAAGACGATCACTGGCCCCAACTCAGGTATGATCGACAGCAAAGGTGTCCAAAAGACGATGCCGTCCATGCTTTGTGGTTGGAACATGAATTCCTGATGCCAATGCGAGCGAAACTTGTCCTCGTTTGGGATATCAATGCGAATACCGTAGGATTCCGTTCCGATCCCGGATTGTTCCGTGTTGCGCAAGTCGCGAAACAGATCGTCAGACTTCTGGCCACAGATCAGGCGGAGGAATGCAGGAATTTGTTTAACAAGATCGTAAATTTCGCCGCCAAAGGCGCGGTTGCTGCCAATCAATTCATTGTATCCAGCGTCGAATGTTGCAGGTGAATACGACGACCGCTTAAGCGTAATAGAGTGACGTTGTGCGACCAAACCGATAATATCATAGATATCGCGCTGGATCGGCTCAATCTCTGTCGGCACATCATAAAACCCCCTAAGGACCAAATATCCTTGGGTTTCAAAGAAGCTGCGATCTGCTGAAGACAGGCATGTAGCCATGGTAAAACTCCGTTTTATGCAGGTTTCACCTTTCATGAAGATGCAAAATATTCAATAGGGCTATGGATGTTTCTGTTGTTTAACCGTACCAAATAAAAACGCAGCAATGGTGTTTGGCACAACTATGAAAATCAGTATTGTCATACCCAGTCGAGAGCGGGGATCGTATTTATTGCATTCCTTGGCAACGGCAATGGCGATAGATGATCCAGATCTTGAAATAGTTGTGAGCGATAACGCGTCGACCGATAATACCCGCGCTATCGTAGAAGGTTGTGGCGATCCGCGCGTTCATTATGTGAACTCGGGCCATCGCATCTCAATGCGTCAGAACTTTGAACTTGGTCTGCATGTGTCGACCGGCGATTACGTGATCATGTTCGGTGATGATGACGGGATCCTGCCAGAGCAGTTTCCCTACTTACGTGAAATACTTGAACGAGAACGCCCCGATTCGCTGAGTTGGGATTTCCTTACGTTTGGATGGCCGATTGAGGGATACGGTACAAAGGTCGGCGGCTTCAGATTACGGCGCGACAAGAGTTTTGGGATTCCGTTTCAGATAGATGCCAAGGTGCGCCTGCGCGAATTGGAATGCGGCCATCGTGATATGTCTCGTCCTCTTCCTGTGTTGTATCACGGCTGTATGTCCCGCAACTATCTTGATCGGTTGAAAGGCTCTGAAGGCGACTATTTTAAATCAATGAGTCCTGATCTCTATATTAGTTTCAGAGCCTTGCAGCATGGTGGTAACTTTTGGCATGTTGATCACCCTTTCTCGATCAACGGGTTTAGTCCAGCCAGTACAGGTGGCTCAATGGGCTCGCTTGGCAGTCCGGCAGAAAAGAAAGCTGACTTGCGATTTCTAACTGAAATGAAGGATGACGAGGTTCAGGACGTCATCCCAACGACCAAATCCATGGCGCTCGCATTTTTGGGTACACTTCAGACTGTGCAAAACCGCTTCCCAGAGGAGGCGATTTCGCCAAATTTTTTTTGCTGGTATCTTTTGGCACTTGCCGATCAAAAAAGGAAAGACTCCGCCACGGCATTGGAAATTGTCGCGTCGTTGGATGCGCACGCGGCACAGTTCGGATCTCAGGACGCGCTTGCAAAGGCGCGTTCGCTTGGTCCGCCTTCGGGTCTGGACAATGCGCGCGCGTTATTGAAACGCAACCTGCAGAAGTTTCATAGTTTTCGTGTCTCGGCGGAAGTGGACGAAGCAAACACGATCAAGACGGCCGCCCGGGTATGTGATACACTGCTTGGCGATGATCTGATGGCTGTTATGCAGGGTAGCATGACCCGTAATGCTGCTTGGAAGAAGGCCGCCAGGCGCAGCAAACAATTCACCAAGCAGATCTAAGGACACACAATGCCGGAAAAAGATGATCGTGAAGATTTTGAAGCCCATAAGGTCCAGCAATCGCTGGCTCTGGGAAACGACAAGGATGCCTTTGAAAGCTCAATTGCCCATATGCTCCAACTTGATCCTTATGATTATTCCTATCTTTGGAGCTGGATGGGTGCGCCGATCATTCAGATGCCCGCCGACATCATGGCCACACAAGAGGTGATCTGGGACACCCAACCCGACATCATCATCGAAACGGGTGTGGCGCGCGGGGGGTCGGTCTTGTTCATGGCCTCTCTGCTGCAGCTCATTGGGAAGGGTCAGGTCATCGGCGTTGATATCGATATCCGTGCCCATAACCGCGATACAATTGAGAGCCACCCCATGTCGAAACGTGTCACCCTGATCGAAGGTGGATCGACCAGCGAAGAAACGTTAGCCGCTGTCCGGGCAGAAACCCCGCAGGGTGCTCGCGTTATGGTCGTGCTCGACAGTGATCACAGCCGGGGTCATGTCTTGGAAGAATGCCGCGCTTACGGCGCGATGGTGACGCCCGGCTGCTACATGGTTGTAGCAGACACTATGATTGGTCACGTGGCGGAAAAAGATTCGCCGCAAAATCGATCAAAATCCTGGTACGCTGGAAATGAGCCGCTTTCTGCTTTGAGCGATTACATGTCGGAAGTGGATGTCTTTGAGGTAGATCCTGTTTTGAACGGCAAGCTGGTTCTTTCGTCGTCACCGGGGGGCTATGTCCGGCGTAAGCCAAGATGACAACCGTTGTCATTTCACAGCCCATGTATCTACCGTGGCCGGGATTTTTGGCACAACTGAGTCTAGCCGATGTTGTGGTCTGGCTTAATGACGCCCAGTTTTCAAAAGGGTCTTTTACCAATCGTGTGCAAGTCAATTTACCACAGGGTAAATCTTGGCTTAGCATTCCATTGGAACACAAAGGAAGCGGGAAAAAAATTACTGAACTTGTTGCCGCCAAACCGGATTGGTTGGCTGGCCATGTCGCAACGCTTAAGCAGTCTCTGAGAGGCTCGGCCCACCTTCAGGAAGCGTTAGAAGTTGTTTTGAACCTTCGCCGATTTGATAATCTATGTGACGCACTGGTTGCCAGTAGCACAGATTTAGCCAATAGGTGCGGCATCAGCCCGAAGACTTCATTTCTCAGTAGTGATTTGAATGTAAGTAAACGTGGGTCAGACCGGGTACTACAGATCGTCAAGATGCTCGGAGGCACGCGATATGTTACCGGTCATGGTGCACGAAATTATCTGAATCACAGCGCCTTTCAGCATGAAGGCATCGACGTTGAATACATGAACTATAATATAAAGCCATGGGGGTTTGCTGAAAATGACTTTTCGCCATTTGTGACAGGTCTCGATTTATTGGCAAATGTGGGAAGTGCACAAGCGGCTACGCATCTAAATCCGAGCACTCTTCATTGGCAAGAATTTCTGGAAAAGTAGGGCGTCAGCTAGTCGTTGAGTTCTTAATCTCCATCTTGTAGAAATCTGTATATAAAATAATATCGTTTTTGACGTAAGGACCATGCGGGTGTATTATTAGAATTGTGGCACCAGCTACCAGTCAAAGTAATAACGAACACTGGCGTCGCGCTTAAGTGCATAGTCGGTGCAACCATCTAGGGTCGCGACGACGACGTTGCCCACGAGCAATTCTGCGCTCAACGGCAAGTGATTTTCCAGATTTTGCGTTCCGGCCATCTGAAAAAATGCGAACGCCGCCATCAAGGACTTCTGTTATTTTATCGTTCTCAGTAGCAAATAGCCACCATCCGATCGAGTTAGTTCCAATATCTAGGCCTAACCGCATAACCTTCTCCCATCGTACTCACAAACAACTGTAATCGTAGTATTTTAAAAACTTATATAGAAATCTTGACATCATGATCAGTATTGAGTCAATTTAGTATTGTTCAAAATTCGTGGTCGAGCCGTTAACAAGCATTCGATTGCAACACATTTAAAGCGCAGGCTACGGCCTGCGTTTTTCTTGAAACGCCTTTTATATCAAGACCCTGCTGCGCAGGTACGTGCTCTTATGTGTTTAAGCATGCTGAACGTTGCTTTTAAAGTCGACTTACAAACTGCCACTGCCTCAAGGTGTAATGCTCACAAACCTCATCTTCGGGGATACCGCGCGTCTGCTTGAGGCAATGCTCTGCCCAATCAAATGCCGACCACCCGCGTGTTTCTGCTACTAAATGCTCGCACGACACCATTGTCTGCATCTCAACTGCCACCTCACAAGGCGTAGGCCAAGGGA
>Ga0206130_10007036_pt1 | contig 12607 bp, 9 predicted proteins | sample Helgoland_Spring_9_FD_148637 | JGI IMG/M metagenome (GOLD analysis project Ga0206130, IMG submission 148637) | Pelagic subsurface seawater microbial communities from Kabeltonne, Helgoland, North Sea - Helgoland_Spring_Bloom_20160512_1 | ecosystem: Environmental > Aquatic > Marine > Epipelagic ... | reverse complement strand
GGCCGAGGAATTGAACAAGGTGTTTTCTGACAACTTAATGAAATACCTCACCGAGAACAAATTGGACGTTCTAGGTCAGCCTCTCCCAAGTGCAGAAAGCAACAACAAGATCGATCTTGAAATGGATGGGGAAGTCTTCGAGTTCACGTACGACTTGGGACTCGCTCCTCAGTTTGACGTCAATCTTTCTTCCAAAGACAAACTAGAATACTTCAAGATTATCATCGACGAGACCCTCATCGACAAATACGCCAAGGACATTGCGAAGCGTTATGGTAAAGTGAGCAATTCTGATGCAGCTGGAGACGAGGATATGCTTCACGGTATTTTTCGTGAGCTTGACAAAGAAGGAAACGAAGTAGAGGGTGGTATGCACGCGCATTCAACAATTTCCATTGAGTTTGTGGAAGATGCGAAAGCGAAGAAGCAATTGCTTGGCGCGAAGATCGGAGATAAGCTTACCGTAGACCCAAACAAGATCACCCGAGGCCCAGGAGATATTGCTCAAATGCTGAACATTTCTCAGAGCAAGGCTGAAAACCTAAAGCAGGATTTTAGTTTTGAAATTGAGCAGGTGTACCACATGGAACCAGCGGATTTGAACCAAGAATTGTTTGACAAATTGTACGGACCAGATCAGGTTAAATCGGAGGAAGAGTTCAGAAATAAAATCAGAGAAGAGTTGGAGAAAAACCTTCAAGTTGACTCGGATAGAAAATTTTACAAGGACTTATCCGACAAACTGATAAGCAAACTCAAGATCAAAGTACCTGAGGAATTTCTTCGCCGTTGGATCATTGAAACCAACGAAGAAATGGACGAGACCAAACTTGAAGAGGAATGGGATCGTTATTTAGAAGGAATCAAGTGGCAGATCATTGAAAGCAAAATCGTTAAGGAAAACGAATTGAACGTTACGCACAAAGAGGCTGTAGATCACACAAAGGAGCTTTATCGCAAGCAGATGGAGATGTATGGATACAAAGACATTCCAGATGCTGAGCTTGACGGAATGGTAGCCAATACTCTTGCGAAAGAAGATGAAGCCAGAAAGATTTACGATCAACTTTTTGAAGAGCGCTTGATGAAGTTTTACAAAGAGACCGTTAGTATAAAGGAGAAGGAACTTTCTTTCGACGATTTTGTTAAATTGGTCAATAAGCAGTCAGGTAAAAACAAGATCTTGGACAGCCTATCAAACCTTGTCAAATTCTAGAAAAAACATGTACGACAGCGACGAATTCAAAAAATACGCAACCAAACATCTTGGAATCAGCAGCCTGAGCTTGCACAGGTACAATTCCATGTATTCAAACTACATCTCTCCGACGATCATTGAAGAGCGTCAGATGAATGTGGCATCAATGGACATCTTCTCTCGTTTGATGATGGATCGCATCATCTTTCTTGGAGTTCCAATCGACGACAACGTATCGAACATCATTCAAGGTCAATTGCTTTTCTTGGAATCTACAGATGCCAAGAAGGACATTCAGATTTACATGAACTCTCCAGGGGGATCCGTTTATGCTGGACTTGGAATGTATGATACGATGCAATACATCCGTCCCGACATCGCCACGATTTGTACGGGAATGGCAGCCTCTATGGCCGCAGTATTGCTTTGCGCTGGTGCTAAAGGAAAACGAACCGGTCTTCCACACTCTAGAGTTATGATTCACCAACCAATGGGTGGTGCTCAAGGGCAAGCTTCCGACATTGAAATCACGGCTCGGGAGATTCAGAAAATTAAGAAAGAACTGTACGAAATCATTTCAAATCACTCTGGTCAGGACTACGACCAAGTTTGGAAAGATGGCGATCGTGACCACTGGATGTTGGCGGATGAAGCTAAGGCCTATGGTATGATCGACGAAGTACTCGTACGAGATAAATAGTCTATGCAACGGAACGAACCCAAGTGCTCCTTTTGCGGGAAGTCGAAAAGTGAGGTCAATATCCTAATCGCAGGAATTTCTGGCCACATCTGTGATAACTGCATCGTCCAGGCTCAGAACATTGTTCAAGAGGAAGTAAGCGTAAAGCTGCAATCAAAACTGCAGTCGTCGCTCAACTTGCTCAAGCCTATGGACATAAAGAAGCACTTGGATGAGTTCATTATTGGTCAAGATGAGGCCAAGAAAGTACTTTCTGTAGCTGTCTACAATCATTACAAACGAATCACTCAGGCACACGAAGAGCTGGATGATGTAGATATTGAAAAGTCTAACATCATCATGGTTGGTGAAACTGGAACAGGAAAAACACTTCTGGCTAAGACCATTGCTCGCATTTTGAACGTTCCATTTTGTATCGCAGATGCAACGGTAATTACCGAAGCGGGTTATGTGGGTGAGGATGTGGAGAGCATTTTATCGAAGCTCCTTCAATCTGCCGATTACGATGTTTCCAAGGCAGAAAAAGGAATCGTGTTCATAGATGAGGTGGATAAGATTGCACGTAAGAGCGACAATCCATCCATTACCCGCGACGTTTCTGGTGAAGGTGTGCAGCAAGCTTTGTTGAAGCTTTTGGAAGGTACAATCGTAAACGTTCCACCAAAAGGCGGACGTAAGCATCCAGAGCAAAAATTGATTCAAGTTGACACCAAAGACATATTGTTTGTATGTGGTGGTGCCTTCGACGGAATTGCGAAAGTGATCGAGCGACGCATGAATGCGAATGCTTTGGGCTTTTCAAATTCTAAAGAAGAGCGCGTTCAACACGATGATGAGAATGTTCTTCAATGGATCAATCCTCAAGACCTTCGAAGCTTTGGACTCATTCCGGAACTCATTGGTCGTTTTCCAGTGCTCACATATCTAGATCCTTTAGATCCGCTTGCGCTGCGTAGGATTTTAACAGAACCTAAAAACGCATTGATCAAGCAGTACGCGAAACTCTTCGAAATGGAAGGGATTCAGTTGAACATCGACAAAAAGGTTCTTGACTTTATGGTCGAGAAGGCTGTGGAATTCAAGCTTGGAGCTCGTGGATTGCGTGCCATATGTGAAGCAGTGCTATTGGATTCAATGTTTGAACTGCCGTCTTCAGCTGATGTAAAAGAATTTCGGGTTACGCTCAATTACGCGAAAGGCAAACTGGATAAATCCGCCATCAGTAAGTTGCGGGTCGCTTCCTAAAAAGAAAAAATCAATAATCTATTTCTAGGTCTGCCGACGGGATGTTGATGTTCCTCATCTTGGCTGTAGAAACGCATTCATCCGAGAATGTGATGAATCGGCTGGAGAGGTCTGGGATTTCCATTACCTGCACTCCATTAGTTCCGTAAGGGTAAATGCACTGAAGATCGTAAAACCAATTCCCTTGCGTCTCTACTTCGAATGAGCTGCCGGAAGTACCTCTTCCACTGGAAGTGCCTTCAAAACGGAATACATCGTCGAATGGCTTGGGAAGGTCGTTGCCTTCTGTTTGAACAACGAAATAGTCGCAATTCCACACAATTTTACACTTAGGAGAGCTGATGAAGCCGTCTTTAACGACGAGGTTGTACTCTTTTTCTCCAGCGGCATTGGTGCCGATCAGAGTGTATTGAAAGCTGCCTTCGATGCTCAGGCTATCTACAGCATATGAAAAGAGGTTGATTTCCAGAAAAGTGAAATCATCGGGGTAGAAGCCATCGATTGTGATGTTCAGCCTTCCTCCACGATCTTTAAAATCTTCACAGCCTATAGAAGCATTCACTTTACCATAATCCAACCACAAAACCTTGTAGCGCGCAGTTGGGGAGGTGGTGAAATAAATGGTGTCTAAGCAGTCGTCTTGAAGGTCGGAGGTAAAGCCTGCCTTGACGAGCAATGAGTCTTCAATGGCTATCTGATGCACGTGACGCATGATGTCTAAGAAGACAGTTTGAGCCAACATATGATCTCGGGCAGTTGAAGTGTCTGTGTCGTTGTCTCGAACAGAATCTCTACAAGAGGCAAAGCTCAAGGCAATAAGAAGAATGCTGATGGCTTGCTTCATTGTTTCAAAAATAAGGCTTTTAGATTAAGCATTTCTTCGGGTGTATCGCACAATTCGAAATGAGTAGGCATGCTTTTCGTCGATGGATTGTCTCGAAAGTTCTTCTGCATCCCAAGACTTCAAATCGATGGGAGGAAAGTGAGCATCTGCATCGGGAAATTCAGCATCGACGTGCGTGATGTACATTCGATCTGCGAGATTCATGGTTTGTCGATAAATCTCACCACCTCCAATAACATACAGCTCTTCTTCACCAGTATTGGCTGCATATTCAATGCCTTCCTCTATGCTGCGCACCATTACGCAGCCTTCAAAATTTGCGTTTCTGCTCAATACGATGTTCACTCGACTCGGGAGAGGTCGGAATCGCTCTGGAATGCTCTGGTAATTCTTTCTACCCATCAAAACGCTGTGTCCTTTCGTGCTTGACTTGAAGAATTTCATGTCGACGGGTAAGTTCCACAATAGGTCGTTGTCTCTACCGATGGAATTGTCGTTGGCAATTGCCGCTATTAAGGAAACAATCATTTTAAACCGAAACGGCCGCTTTGATGTGTGGGTGTGGTTCGTAATCCAAAAGTTCAAAATCTTCAATAGAGAAATCGAAGATGTTCTTCACTTCCGGATTGATTTTCATGGTAGCGAGATTCTTAGGCTCACGCGTCAGCTGCAATTTTGCTTGTTCTATGTGGTCGTTGTATAGGTGAACGTCACCAAAGGTGTGAACAAAATCGCCCAATTCTAGATCGCAGACCTGTGCAAGCATCATTGTCAGTAGGGCATAGGAAGCGATGTTGAAAGGAACACCTAAGAAGGTATCAGCGCTTCTTTGGTAGAGCTGACAGGAGAGCTTTCCATCTGCCACGTAAAACTGAAAGAGGCAATGGCACGGTGGTAAGGCCATATTTTCGATGAAGCCTACATTCCATGCACTTACAATGTGTCTTCTCGAATCTGGATTGTTTTTGAGGCCGTCTACCAAATTGCTGATCTGATCTACATATTCTCCATTCGCAGTAGGCCAAGAGCGCCATTGGTAGCCATAAACAGGTCCGAGGTTGCCATCTTCATCGGCCCAATCGTCCCAAATGCGAACGCCATTTTCTTTTAAATAAGCGATGTTGGTGTCGCCTTTTAAAAACCAGAGAAGCTCATGGATGATGGAGCGGAGATGCAGTTTTTTCGTTGTGAGAACTGGGAAGCCTTTGGAGAGGTCAAATCGCATTTGATAACCGAAACAACTGATGGTTCCTGTCCCAGTTCGGTCGGACTTGTGGGTTCCATTTTCAAGGATGTGCTCGAGCAGGTCTAGGTAGGCTCTCATGTCTTAAAATGCGTTCGAAATGTTCATTCGAATGTAGCTTCTTGAGCGAGCCAAACCACGGCAGAAGAGGGGTGATTTTTCAAGAAATTATGCACAGTAAAACAACTAGAGTTTATCCTTCTTTTCTTTCTTCTTATCCTCTTTGTCTTTTAGCTTTTCGAGCTTGTCGATGTTCTTTTCCTGCTCTTCAACACGCAGTGACTTCTTATCGTCGATGTACTTCTTTGCTTCCGTAACTGAAATTTTTGTTTCGTAGTTGTAGGAAACCACAAAGGCGTCGGGCAAGCCGATTTCTTTGATGTGCTCACAGTAGCGTTTTGCGATGTCGTAGGAACCGTATGATCCTACAGTCAACACGGTTAAGTCTCCTTGAATGTTTTCTCGAATGCGGTCGATGCGCAAATAGGTTCGAACGAGCTCATCTGGAATGGTATCTCTGAACGCGCCAATTTGCACTCGGAAATCAACTTTTCCCCGGATGTCTTTTTTAATTGGGATGTTGTCTAAAGTCACCACTTCTTCTTGATAGGTTGCTCCATTGATGTCTACAATGAAGGCATCTTTATATCCAGCTTCTTTAACAAATTCTAGGAGTTTGGCAGCTTGCTGGGGGTAGATCAAACGTCCAACAACGTAGCGAAACACCCCGTTTTGGTCCATGTACACTTCAACGTTTTTGATGCCGTCGAAATCGCGGGTGAACTTAGGGTCGATGTAGGCTCCAACTTGAACTCCGTAGAGCGAGTGTGTGGTTGTGTAATTTACGCGCTTGGTTTGAATGCCCCTAGATTCGGGATCCGTGATTGGGGTGAGTCGGTCACGATATTGCTTCTCGGGTGTTTTGGTGCGAGTGTAATTTCCCTGGCGCGACCATCCTGAAGAAGGCTTCAATAGCTTTGCTTCTGTGCTGAGCTTGTAGTCTGCGAGAGGTGCGATTTCTTCATCATCTTCGTTATTTTCTTCCTTGGCTCCGTCTATGACATCCTTTTCAACTGGAGCCTCTTCGGCTGATTCCTGGGCTTCAGCAATGACTGAATCTGCATCGGCTAGCATGTCTTCTTGCTCGTCTTTGAATTGTTTTTTCCCGCAGATGCGATGCCATTTCTGTCCTTCTACCAAGAACCATTCATCCTCATAAGAGAAAACGGTATAGAATTCATTGAGGGTCTCAACGGTCTGGTCGCACTTGCCGGTAAGGCTGTATCCAATGATGAGATAGTAGTAGGTATATTCAGAAGCGCGCCGCTCTGTAACAGCAGCTCTGTTGTAGTATGGCGAGAAGTTTTCTTTCGCGTATTCAAGTAGTTTAACGGCTTGCTTGATCTTCTGCTCTTGCTTGATGTAGCTGGCTCCGAGGTGATATGCAACGTTTGCATTTTTGTGATCTCGCTTCCATAAGTCTTCCAAAAGGGGAATGGCCGATGCCTCGTCGTGGTTTGCAATGTGCAGCTTAGCCTGGCGAAAAATATCGTAATACTCCTCGTCCAATTGGGCGAAAACTTGAGTTGAGAACAGGCTTAGGAAGCTAAAAATCAGCACAAAACGCATCATAGAGTCTTTGAATACTCTCAAACATACTGGAAATGCGCGCCTTGATTATTTGCTTGCGGTCTACTTGTGAACATGGAAACGTGAATTCTTGGGTTGTGGCGTACTGCTCAGAGAAGGAGCTAAGTCCTAGAAACTACTTAGAAGTCTAGTTCAAGGGAAATGTGAGAAATTGGTTTCTGGAAGGCACGATCTTCAATGCCCCAAGCATAGTCGTATCGGACAAAATAACCCATGATTTTTGCTCGGAAACCAAATCCTAAGGAAGCTACGATTGGATCAATTTTATTGTCAAGGTAAATGGTCAGCGGATCCCGTTCGATCACAAAAGTGTTGAACTGATTTTTCTTCGAATAGGGGTTCCAGCCTGTCCAGGCAGAACCAATGTCGTTGAAAAGAACCAATTGGAAATTGGAAGTAAACTCAGATTTTAGTGGCCTGTTTGCGAAGTATCGAAACAGAGGCCAGCGAAGTTCGTTGTTCAAAACAGCGAAGGAGTTTCCATTTCTTATGTTCTGAATGAACCCTCTCATGTTGGTGGCAATGGTCTGGAAGCGGTAGTTCTGATCTTCGGAAATCTGAATTTGACGATCGAAGCGTTCTCGGTCAGAAATGATGACCCAGCCATCGACGGATCCCAGATAATACACGAGTTTTTGTGATCCTAGTGAGGTTGATCCAGCCAAGCGCGATGCGAAGATCATATCGCGATGAACTTTTTGATAATTCCTAAAGTCGAATCCAATTACGTTTAGATCTTGCTGGAAGTTGTTGGCGAGCTGATAGCGTTCGGCAAAGATTTTAAATCGGGAGCCATTGTATAGGTTCAAGCCCTTATCTCTCACATTGTCGTAGATAAGTTCAAGCTTTCCGGAAAGGCGCAATTCATAAACATCGTCGCGCAGTAAGTTGCCGAAGTCGGTGCTGAGGAAAACAGTTCTATCCGACCGCACGCCCAAAGTGCTTCGGATGGCAAATGTTTCGCTCAACGGATATTTGAGAATGTATTTGAATTGATTGATGTGCAAGTCGGTGCTCGTTAAGTTGGCATCCACGCTAGTGAGGCTCTGGCGCTGGAAGGAATATCGCTTATCGAGTCTTTTCGAACGATCGTCAAGGCTGATGAAGTACTCGGTGTTCAGACCATTGAAGCCGAGGCGAAGACCTCCTTCAATTTTAAAGTCTTCAAACAAATCCAATACGCCAACCTTTAGAACCATTCCCATTCCTGGTGGAGCATACGGTCCGCCATTGTAGGCTTGATAGAGCTGGTTCGCGAAATTAAAATCAACAGCACTCACCATATTGGTCGCCGTAAAGTTCATTTCATAATTTCTTTGATTCGGCATTTCCAACACCGGCAAGGGGGCACGGGTTAAACTATCGCGAAATTGTGCTCGAACTTTTGTCCGTACTTTTTTCGTAGTCGGTTCCGCTTCCTCCTCATGTTCAAAGCGATAGTCGTAGATGTTTATTTTCTCTTGTGGCTTTTCGACTTCGAAACTCTCGTATTCTAGATGTGCCGGATTCGCATCGTAATTGTCAGAAGTGAAAGGCAATTCAGGAACCACCACTTCACTCAAACTGTCTTCTGGTCGCGATTTTTGATCGCTGAGATTTTCCATGAAAAAGCGGTACCTCCCTTCGGTGAGCATCAGCTGAACAACCTCATCGGTAATGGGATCGTAGTCTTGCTCAAGAATGTTGCGCTTGTAATTGGATATCTGACGTATGTTGGTGAAATACCGGTAGTGAATGCTGGTATCTACAGCTGCAATGGCCGAATCGGGAACGCCGGAAAAGCGGTTGATCACATTGCCATCATCACTCAGAAATATGTAGTCCAAATCTTTCGACTGGAAGGCCGCACTCTCGTTCACTTCTGGAGTATTGGTGATTCTTCTCAGGTTGTTTTTCTTCAAGCGTGTGTCGAGGGAGTAGATGTCTTTAGCGCCGAGTAAACTGCTGTTTGCGTTTTCAGGTTCCTCATCAATTTCACCGGGTCGATTCGAACTAAACAAAATCTTCTGTCCATCCCGACTGTAGTGCGGCTCTAAGTCATCGTACAAGTCATCGGTAAGACGCTTTAGAACACTACTGGAATAGGTGAATGTGTAGAGGTCGGTCTGCCCACGATTGATGGCTGAGAGGACAATGTTTTTCCCCGTGGGGTGGAAGTCAGCGCTCAGAATTTTCTCGAGCTGATAGATGGGGCGTTCTACTTTTTCTTTGCTTTCGGTGTCGTATAGTGTGAGCCAAGAATTTGATTTCTTTTCTGTAATCACCGCCAGTTTGCTTCCATCTTTACTCCAGAATACAACGGGTTTACTCTGGTCGTTTACGCGTTGCAAGCGAGTCCCGTCGGCCATTATTTTCTTTCGCTTCTTGGTCTCGGTGTCGTAAACGTACAGCCGGTTTCGTCCGAGTACATTGGTTACATAGGCCAATTTTGAACCCCCGGGTTGCTTCTTGAGATTTCTGTACAGAGGGCGCTTTTTCCCTTGGTAAGTCAATTCCAAATCTGGCATTTCTCGATTTTCCAACTCCAGTCGAGATTTTTCGATGTAATAATCGGCGCAATTCTGAATGAGTTCCTTGAGGGATATTCCAAGAACAAAGAGAAAGCCGCTCTCAACATTTCTACTCACCCTTGCCATGTACACAATGTTTGGAATTACCCTGCTCCCATAAACTTCCTCAATGTATCTCCATATGGCGTGACCTGCGTATTCAGCATCAATTCCCTCTAAGCGATTGAAACGTTTGTATTTTTTGCTCGTGTATCCATCGATTACACGGTTTTCGACTTCGGCATTCCAAGGACGAGAAGCATAGGAAACCAAGCCATTCACATACCAGTCGGGAATGCTCAACAAGGCTGAGTTCTTGATTACTTCTTTCCAGTTCTCGCCGTACATCATCTTGTTCATGATGATGGTTGCCAAACCTCTTTGAATCTGCTCGTCGAGCTTGTTGTAGTCACCTTCATAATACAAGAAGACCTTGTTCCCCGAAAGTTGCGTTTGTCCACCCGTATTGAATTCCTCATCTACATAGTCGATGTTGCTCTGGTGGTACTGGCCAATTTTATTGTAGACGATGAAGTGAATCTTATCGTCGATGTTGTAGTCGAAGTTCCGTTCTAAGTCGCTCTTGATGCGACGGGTAGCCCGTGCTGTGTACTCTGCAATCTGGTTTCCTCCCGCATAGAAATAGATGTTGTAATCGTTGAATCGGTAGTAGTACCAGAAGAAGTTTTCGTGCTGGACACGATTCTTGCCAAAGGTTTGTTGGGATCCAGTGTAGAATTGGGCATGCGAAAAACTGGGCCATAAAAGTCCCAGAAGCACAACTACACTGAGTATTAGACTTCGCATTCTTTCCCTAAGTATCCGATAAAGTTAGCCATTTTGGCCGCGTACTTTCCTTTCTTTGCACAGCTTTCCATTCCAACAATTATGACCGTCGTTCAGTTCACCTTCAATCCTTTTCAAGAAAACACTTACTTGCTCGTCGAAGGCAAGAAAGCTTGGATTGTTGACCCAGGTTGTTATACAACGCAAGAGCAAAGCGAATTGGTCGACTACATCGAGGAAAATGACTTAGCGGTTGAAGCTGTTGTGAATACGCATTGTCATTTGGATCACGTATTGGGAAATGCCTTTTGCTGCAAGCTATTCAGTGTTCCCTTGTGGGCTCCCGCTAGAGATCAATACTTGCTCGACAACCTAGAACGTTCAGCCGCAGTATGGGGAATTGGAAATGTTGAAGAGTCACCAGCCATCGACTTAGACTTAAACGGCGAAACTGAATTGGTGCTGGGGGCAGCAAAGTTTGAAATTTTGCAAGTACCTGGCCATACCCCTGGTCATGTCGTGCTCTCCAACAAAGCAGACTCAACTGCTATCGTTGGAGATGTCCTTTTCAAAGGCAGTATAGGTCGAACAGACCTTCCAGGCGGAAATCACGAAATCCTCATCAAGAGCATCAAAGAGGTGCTTTTCGAATTGAAGGATGATACCTTGGTTTATTCTGGACATGGTCCAGAAACGACTATAGGTGAGGAGCGCAAAAGCAATCCTTGGTTGGTTTAAGGCGGTCTCTCAGATTTCAGAAAACACCATTCTTGTTTCTCGAAATACTATTTTAGTTTTATGCAGAAATGCAAAAATTGTTCTGAAGAGCTTGTAGGGAACTTCTGTTCCAATTGTGGTCAATCAATAAAATTAGATCGGGTTAGTGTGAATTCGATTGCCACCCCTAAAGACACCTTAACCAGCACTTTGGAAACCACACAAAAGGCCCTATTGAATGTTGTTTACCCAAACCCAACATCGGATTTGGTTACAATCGAATGGCGCTCGGAAAATGAAGATGTAGAAATTCGTGTTTCCGACCTGCTAGGAAAAGAGTTATATTCCTGTGTACACCTGAAGCCAACCGGAAGCCAATCACTGTCTCTACCAAACGACGGTATATTTTTAATTACGATTGTGTCTGGCAATCAAATTAACACTAGTAAAATTGTTAAGATTAGTCCATAGAGTAAGTATAGTAGTCGCTTTTCTCATATACTCACATTTATGCATTGGTCAGATTCTTATTGATCAGACCTCAACAAGTATGAGCCTTTCAGGCGCCGGACAATCGCTTGAATTTCGAGAAGATGGTGGCCTAATGCTGACCATTCCTAGTGGAATTGGAGATGCTTTATGTGTTGACTTGAAGGATAGTATTTGGTTTGCATTGGCACCAGAGCAATTTGCCTTTGACTTTTATTCGAACATCCTACGGTTTGATTCCCTCCTTGACTTTAAAGGAACAACTCAGACCATCAGGAGTATCATTTCTCCTCCAGAAAGGAGTGATGATGGTTACGTTTTTGCTGGAATATATTTTGTTCATGGGTCCAATGGAAATGGTTCGGTTACAAGAAAACTAGTGAAATTGTGAGAATATAAATGACACATTATCCATTCAACAGAAGACGGCACATTAAGGAGCGTGACAGACTTCAGGTCTCCCTGTTAGCCTTTTTCTTGCTTCTTGGAGGGTTGGTATGCAGCTATGAAATCTATTCTCAGAACTTCGTTCGAGGAACTCAGTTTTCATCGTATAACAGAATTGGAACGTATAACCTCTCGGCAAATAATTCTGGGAATGCGTCATTGACTCTTAGTCTGTGGAGGGGAGACTCACTTTTTTCAAAAGAAGACACAGTGGTTTTTGGGATTGTACCTGATAAACCAGAGAATGATATTTATTCTACCTGGTTGGATTTCGACGAGGACCTTTTGTCCACCGAAAGGAGCCAGTTTAATCGACTTACAGCTTGGGGTAATATAATGTTGAAGGATTCATCAACAATTTTTGGAGTTCAGTTCTGGAAGAAGAATTCTACAATACTAATTGGAACAGATTCATTGCTTATTGACACCATATCGGTGGCAGATTGCGGGCCAGCAGTTAATTTCTACATAGCTAAGTCAGCCCCATCTGGCGAGGTACTTGAGTTCGTAAACCTAGCTGGACCGCGTGTAAACATGTACGCCATGGGTCATAGCGAATCGGATAATACCTTCCTAACTGTTACTTCTTATTGTCGGGATCTTGGAAAGCAAGGCGCTGACAGCATTTTTATGAAGGAGTTTCATCCATTTGCAGAAGGGGCTACGATTATCACAAAATGGAATGATGAGCTCGAAGTTGTGTGGAGTAGGTGGGTTTTAGGTTATATCAGCCCATTTG
>Ga0206130_10007025_pt1 | contig 12617 bp, 9 predicted proteins | sample Helgoland_Spring_9_FD_148637 | JGI IMG/M metagenome (GOLD analysis project Ga0206130, IMG submission 148637) | Pelagic subsurface seawater microbial communities from Kabeltonne, Helgoland, North Sea - Helgoland_Spring_Bloom_20160512_1 | ecosystem: Environmental > Aquatic > Marine > Epipelagic ... | reverse complement strand
ACTTTCAGCCAGAGGCCTACGTGCCTTCGTCAGATACGTTTATTGAAAAAGATTCCTCGATTAATTCACACATTGAGCAAATGCGGCTCTCGGCGACTAAATCACTCATAGAGCGCAAAGACGTTATCGTGGTAGCTACGGTTTCGTCTATTTATGGCCTTGGTTCGCCAGACTCCTATTTAAAGATGGTTTTACACCTCTCTCGCGGCGAACAAATTGGTCAGCGAGACATATTGCGGCGTTTAGCTGAACTACAGTACAAGCGTAATGATGCGGTTTTTGATCGGTCCTCTTATCGCGTTCGTGGTGACGTTATTGATGTCTATCCCGCTGACTCAGATTATGAGGCAGTGCGCATTGAGCTGTTTGATGATGAAATAGAAAACATTACGCTCTTTGACCCACTGACTGGCGAAGTGTTGCGCAGAGTACCTCGGTTTACGATTTACCCTAAAACCCACTATGTCACTCCTCGTGAAACGGTTATAGAGGCTGCTGATCTTATTCAAGAGGAGCTGGTTGTTCGTTTAGAACAGTTGCGTTCGTCCGATAAGTTGGTGGAAGCTCAGCGCTTGGCTGAACGCGTGCGCTATGACACTGAAATGATGCGTGAGCTGGGTTATTGCAATGGTATTGAGAATTATAGCCGCTACCTTTCAGGTCGCGAGCCGGGTATGCCGCCGCCGACATTGTTTGACTTTTTGCCAGACAATGCCCTGATGGTAATTGATGAGTCTCATGTCACAGTACCGCAGTTGGGTGCTATGTATAAGGGTGATCGGTCGCGTAAAGAGACCTTGGTAGAGTACGGTTTTCGGTTGCCCTCTGCCTTGGATAACCGACCGTTACGCTTTGATGAGTGGGAAGACTTAGCGCCGCAAATGATCTTTGTGTCGGCAACACCCAGCCGTTACGAGGCGGCCAATGAGGGGCAGGTCGTTCAGCAGGTGGTACGACCCACTGGATTGCTAGATCCATTAATTGAAGTTCGTCCGGCACTCTCTCAGGTCGATGATGCTCTATCTGAAATTCGAGCGAGAACGGCGGTCAATGAGCGTATTTTAATTACCGTGCTGACCAAACGAATGGCTGAGGATCTCACTGAATATTTAGATGAGCACGGAGTGCGAGTGCGTTATCTGCATTCGGATGTGGACACGGTCGAGCGCGTTGAGATTATCCGTGATCTGCGTCTTGGTGAGTTTGACGTCCTAGTCGGCATTAACTTGCTGCGTGAGGGCTTGGATATGCCTGAAGTGTCTTTGGTGACTATATTTGATGCTGACAAAGAGGGCTTTTTGCGTTCCGAGCAGTCGTTGATTCAGACCATTGGTCGTGCGGCCCGTCACCTGAACGGTAAAGCTATTTTGTATGCCGACAAAATTACTGGGTCAATGCAGCGCGCTATTGATGAGACCGAACGTCGGCGAGCCATGCAGATTGAATACAACAAAGAACATGGTATTACACCAACCAGTATTGTTAAGGGTGTTAAAGACATTATGGAAGGCGCTTATGCTGCAACCGGTCAAAATAGGCGTGATCGCCAGGCGGCTGAGGCTAATGCCGCTTATGATGTTATTGGTGGTGCAGAGCCGATTAAAAATATCGCCAAAGAAATTAAGCGACTGGAAGATAAGATGTACCAGCATGCGCGTAATCTTGAATTTGAAGAAGCGGCACAAACTCGAGATTTACTGGGTAAGTTAAGAGAGAAAAGTTTGGCGTCATAATTAGCCTTTGGACAGAAACAAAAACGCCCGGTGATTTGCCGGGCGTTCTGTGTTTTGTGCTGTATCGATTACTGTTTTAGGCGATCAAAGTAACGATCACGCAACTGCAGAGAGCGGCTTTTCATGGGTATTATCTCACCTTCGATCATGACCAGTTCAGCCTCGCTAGTCAGCTCCAGCGGGTCACCGCCCCACAATACCAAGTCTGCTAGTCCACCCACCACGATATCGCCCGTTACCGAAGCTTTGAACAACTTGGCTGGGTTTTTAGTCATCGCAGCAATAGCCTTAGATTTATCTAAACCATTGGCTACTGCATTTCCAGCTGATTGCCTAACCAGATAAGCATTGTGAGACTCACTGCGGCCCATACCCGTAAATATAAGGGTAACACCGGCATCTGACAGTAACTTTGCATTATCAAGCCTTGCGCCGAGCGATTCATAAGCGCTCGGTAAGTTATTGATTGGGTCCATAATAACCGGCACACCAGCGGCAGCGATCTCATCTGCAACCATCCAGCCTTCTAAAGCGCTCATTAGAATAAGTTTAAGTTGAAATTCTAAGGCAATATTTAGAATATTTTTGATATCACTAGCACGATTAGTTCTTACCAGTAGCGGTTTATTACCATTGACCACGGGCTCCAACGCTGCGAGGTCAGCATAGGACAGTTCATAGTCTCTATGATCACCGGCTAAGGCTGCTTTTCGATTGCGAGAGAAGTCTTTAGCATCATCCAAGGCTTGACGAAGCTCTACCAGTGCAGCTGCGCGTGAATTTCCGGATACCTTAAATCCGTACTCGGAAAAATCAACAGCGATGGCAAGACTGTCATGAATAACGCGCGGCTGCATACCGAGTTGAATTAAGCCGACCTGCCCTGAGAATAAATGAGTTCTTGAATCGGGGACCATCAGTGCATGAGTCAATCCATGAGTGCGATTATGCGGAATAAGCGTTGAGTTTGGATTAAATGATTCCGCTATTTTCAATGATGCAGTCACCGAGTCATTGTCAGAATAGGAATCTACCGTAGCTCCAATAGCGCTGACCTCTACAGCGCCTATATGAGTCGAAGAGTTGAACAGACCTGCTGTTATAGACTTTCCAGTACCATCAATTTCACGATCCGCTGTTTGTGCTATTCGGTTCCCAATGCCGGTTATCTGACCATTTTCAATCAACAGATTAGTGTTTACTTCAATACCTCTACTGCTATAGATATCGACATTCTTAATGAGCAATGAGTTGGCCGTCACTGCTATGGAGACTCCAGAGAAGAACAGAATAAAGAGAAAATTCTTCATGGTCGGATTGCTCCCACTTCGAGAATACCTAAATTAAAATCGCTGGTTGGTTGCACCGAAGGATCGAATCGGTCATAGCGCAGAGCACCATCGATCCAAACTTTGCTAGCGTGGCTATAAATACTCAGAGGATGTTTGGTCCACAAAACAATGTCGGCATTTTTGCCCACGGCCAGCGAGCCAATTTCGTCTTCCAAGCCTAAAGCGATTGCTGCATTTTGTGTTCCCCACCGAATGGCCTTAGCAGGGGTTATATCCAAACCCATTCGATTTCCTGCGCTCATTGCTTTAGCGATTTCTTGATTTAAGCGCTGAATTTGGATGGGATCGTCCGAGTGAATAACAGCACAGGCTTGCGCGTAGTCTACCAATGCAATATTTTCACGAACCATATCAAAAGCCTCTTGTTTAAACCCCCACCAGTCAGCCCACATAACACCACAAATACCATTTTCAGCGAGCAGTGGCGCTGCTTTATAAGCCTCTACGGCATGATGAAAAGCGGCGATTTTATAGCCGAACTCTTTTGACATATCAATCATTTGAGCCATTTCATCAGCTTTATAGCAATGGTTATGAATGCGAATATCGCCCTCTAAAACACCCGAAAGCGTTTCAAGTCTGAGATTACGTGTGGGTGTGTTTGATAGTGAACGATCTCTAGTGTCTGCTGCATATTCGTCCCACGATTTCTTATATTCAGCGGCTTGAATCCATGCCTTTCGGTAGCCAGCCATATTCCCCATACGCGTTGACGGCAGCATGTTACGACTCCCATAAACCCGTTTAGGATTCTCACCACACGCCATTTTTAGGCTGTAGGGCGCGCCAGGGAATTTCATTCCCTGAACCGTTGTTGAGGGAACGTTTTTAAGTGTGACTCCTCTACCGCCGATCAAGTTACCCGATCCAGGTAAAATTTGTACGGTGGTTACACCACCGGCCAAGGCTTTTTCAAACTGTGGGTCTCCTGGCCAAACTGAGTGTTCAGCCCATACCTCTGCAGTGACTGGTGACGTCATTTCATTCCCATCGGAATGATTTGACGTGCTGGGTGCAGAATAGACCCCCATGTGAGAGTGCACATCAATCAAGCCAGGAGTAACCCACTTGTCTGTTGCATCGATGCGTAAAACCGAATCATCTAGATCCAGATTAGTACCTCGAGCCACAATTTTCCCATCGCTAACCAATAAATCTGTGTTTCGTAATTCAGCACCATCGCCGGTCAATATGTTCGCATGCAATAGAACAAACGTTACATTATTGGGAACCACATAGGTCGATGGGTAGGGGTCTTTATTGGGCCGAGTGACTTTTACTGTTGCATCAGTACTCTCGTTGCAGCCTGCAACTAGTAGCCATGGGACTATGGCTAAAGTTCTCAAAAAAAGAGTGTTCATTTTAAACCTTTTTGTTAATAATCTATGTAAATAAACATAATTGCGTTAGTTTACCAAAGAAATACGGCCTTCTGACACTTCTTTTGTCGGGTATTTCTGCGATTTTGACGTCTACGTTAGCACTAGTTTAGTGCTTAAGTACTAACTCTTTTACCTTATTTTAATAACTAAACAACCGGCTTATTATAGACCCACATTCGGGGAATTAAGCAATTCGAATAATTTCATCAAGGATGATGGATCAACACGGATGTTGATGGCTACAATGGTGGCCGGTTTTTTGGCGGAGATACTGCCGTAAGGATTACGAATTGCACTCAGGAAATTGTCATCATGGAAGATGACTTAGACGAAATATCGATGAATATCAAGACTCGAATTTCCTGATTCTCCGTCTCTCTTGTGACTAAAATATCGAAGCGTTTCTTGCGCCTCAATCATGCACTTATGCAAACATTAGTGTCCATAATACTCGATTTCTCTCTTCATGCTACCGAACTCAATTAGTTTCTGACGTAGTCTAGGCTTAACCGTCTTTGTTATTTGCATTCAAACGTATGATAAAGAACCTTTTTTTCTATTTGTCTGATGGAGTCAATTCATTGGTCTGGTTTCAGGGTCCATCAACGGTTGATTCTAGTTGTTCCCAAAGGGATGGGTGTGTAGAATGCTGTCTCGGGAAGATTAGGAGCATAGCTCAGTTGGTTAGAGCACTTGCATGACATGCAAGGGGTCCGCAGTTCGAGTCTGCGTGTTCCTACCCGGGATTTTCATCTAAAAACTCTAGCCCTCCAGTAGTGGCTTCTTGCATGAATCGTTAAGTGGCTATTTATTGATTGTTTGCAGTGGAGTTGAGCAGTAATGTGGTGTTTGAGGCCTAATCTTAAATGTTCTTTCCCAATAAACATTTGTTCGTCCACATACCTAAAACGGGTGGGTCGAGTCTAGAGCATGCCATCTGTAAGAAATATTTTGAACACACAGATAATGCTCAAATTGAGCAACGATCCTATGAGCAATATACCGTGCACGGGCATTTCAATAATAGGGTAAAGGGAGAGGACGGACATCCACACAGTTTTATCTCAGAGTACGATCAATGCTTAGATATCCATAGCTATTTTAAATTCGTAGTATTGAGGAATCCTTTTGAGCAGTTAGTTAGCTTATATAATCAACTTCGAAAAAACCGTAGCATACCTTCGTTAGACTATTTTGTTCTCGGCGATAAACATCTCACCATAAAGAATGTTGCACATTATATTGATCAATATAAGTTCACCCATATAGATAATGAGTTGTGCATTGATAAAGTATTTGTATTTGATCGTTATCATGAGGCGCAAGATTTTGTAGAGCAACGTTTTGGGGTCCAGATCGATAGAGAAAAAAGATTATGGAAGACAGAATATACCGGAGAGGAACTATCCACTGAGGCTAAAATCCACTTTGAAAGTCTCTATCACCAGTCTGTTGACCTTTACCGCCGATTTGTTTAACTACCAAATGTGGAGAGCGTTTACTGATTTATGTTTTCTAGCTTAGTAACTACCATTATCGTTGATTGAATATGATTACCCAGTTATATCCGATTTATGTAAACCGCTCTAAGTGTACTCTTTTCGATGGCACTCTTCATGGGTTCAAAACGGCTTTGGGTCGTATCGACGTTGAGTTTGAAAACCTAGTTCAGCCAATGTATGGCCAAGATCTGTTGGGCACCGAAATAGAGCAAGTCTTTCTCTCCTTAAAGGGATGCTTGATACCAAGAAATAGCTCCGAATATAGAGATTCTATGGGTATTTACTTAGGAATTATCGGGCATAATTTTTTGCCTGATGCACCATTTTTGCCGCCGCACTTTTCTGATGATGAACTTTAAGTCATAACTAGTTAGTAACCTTTTAACAAGTATGATTTCGGTTATTGTTCATGACCACCCCTGCTAAGCTAGGCTGGTGTGAGTCACTTCCTGAGGTAATGTAAACCAGCGCAATCGTTCGCTTTCATCGCTCAATATCAAAGGTGAAACTTCATTGTAGTCGGCGGTATTGAGTAACACCTGTTCTGCGGAGCTGTAAATTCCGTCTAGGCTGACTCTGATGTTGGTTGGCAGACTCGCCTTCTGACAATAATCAGTAAATTTAAAATCATTCAAGCTGCTGACCATTTGATTGGATTGACCTTGGAAACGCCACACACCAGATTTCACATCAACCTGATAAAAAGGCAGCATACGCCATCCCGATGTTGCTACTAACTCCACCGCTTTTAGTAAGTACTCAAACTCCTGTTCATCAATAAAATAATTGAAATTGAGACGCACCCAGCCGGGGCGCAGCAACATATTGCCCTGTTTAATTTCCGACTCGATGGCACGACTATAGGGCATGTCCATGCCAAGCAGGCTATGACCGTAGGGGCCCGCACAAGAGCAGCCTCCGCGCACTTGGATGCCAAATAGATCATTAAGTAAAGACACAATGAATCCATAGTGTAAGTCTTTATCATCGTGCTTAAAGCGAAGTGCCATAATGGCTATGCGAGGAGTGGAAGGGTTACCCAGAATTTCTAGATTGGGGCATTCCTGAAAGCGCTTAATGGCTCGCTGTATGAAGCTACCCTCTAAGCGCTCTATCTCGTTTACGCCGACTTCTCTTTTGAGCTTAAATACTAGGCCCGCACGAATTGACTCCACAATGGCAGGAGTTCCACCTTCTTCACGACGTTCACTGTGCTCCACATAAACATGATCTTTGGGTGTCACATACAGCACCGTTCCACCGCCAACGACCGCCGGTATAGCATTTTTCAAGAGGCTTTTTTTTATCACTAATATTCCTGGTGTGCCCGGCCCACCAATAAATTTGTGTGGTGAAATAAATACCGCGTCCTTTGGGCTGGCGCCATTCATGTTGACGTCGACATAAGGAGCAGCCGCGGCATAATCCCAAAATGTTAAAGCACTATATTGCTTTAACATTTTAGTTATCGCCGCAATATCACTTTTGATACCAGTCACGTTAGACGCCGCTGAAAAACTACCTATCAGTAACGATCGATGAGCGTTGTCTTTGAGTTTTTGTTCCAAAATACTCAGGTCTATCTCACCAGATTCTGTCAATGGAATGCGTACCACTTCAGCGATACTTTCACGCCAAGGCAGTTCGTTGGAGTGGTGCTCATAGGGACCTACAAAGACCACTGGGCGTTCGCTATCATTGATACGGGCGTCCGCTAAGTAGCGTTTCGACAACTCTTGCGGGAGACGAAGATTAAGAATATCTATTAGCTTGTTAATGACGGCTGTAGCGCCAGACCCACAAAAGATCACTTGGTCATCGGACTGGCAATTTAATGAACGTTTTATTTCTTGCCGAGCCTGTTCACGTAGAGTGGTTATCTGTGCACCGGTAAAGGAGGCTTCAGTATGAGTGTTGGCATAATAGGGTAGAACATGGTCGCGAATATAATATTCAATAAAAGTTAGGCTGCGTCCAGAAGCAACGTAATCGGCATAAACTAACGGTTTGTCTCCAAAGGGCGTTTGAATGGATTGTCGATCGCCAATAATAGAGCGTCGAACGTAGTTTATGAGAGCATTCATACAGGGTTAACCTTAGCGAACTGATGGTATTAGTCTAATCAATAAGGCATGAAACATTGTGTCTAATAAAGCCATATTTTAACAAAATAACGAAACAAAATTTCATTAAAATACTAAATAATGGTTTATTGATGCATAATTAATCGAATAAGTGAATTCAAGGTATATTTTAAGTATGGATCTTGTAAATAAAGAAATTCTTAGACGTTTACAAACGAACGCGACATTGTCGGTGGGTGATTTAGCGGATAAAGTCAATATTTCAAAATCAGCCTGTTGGCGACGTGTTCAAAAATTAGAGAAAGAAGGTGTCATTAAAGAGCGAATTACTCTGTTAGATGCCAAGACTCTTGGCTTATCGCTGACAGTCTTTATTTCTATTAAGACCAATATGCATAATGAGCGATGGGCGAGTCAATTCAAAGATGCGGTTATGGCGATTCCAGGTATTCTTGAGGCTTATCGAATGGGTGGTGAAGCAGATTACTTACTAAAGGCTATTGTTAGAGATATGCCAGATTATGACAGACTTTACAAAGAACTCATTAAAGTTGGTTTGTTTGATGTGACCGCTGGCTTCGTCATGGAAGAGATCAAGTGCACCACTGCCTTGCCGCTCTAATATGATACCGATTGAATGAGAAAACCCTGACTGAATTAGACTCGTAGAGCTCTAGTTGCTGCAATAAAGGCGCTTTTTATGCGCTCTTCATCGGCATGGTGATAATCAGTAATTTTCCACTGGCCATTGACCATTACGTCTTTAATTAAAGACTGGCTCGTACCGAAAATAAGTACATCTAAAATAGACTCTGCCGCGATATTGGCAAGATCTACTGAATCATCCTCTAAAACAATAAGATCAGCCCGATATCCCAATTTAAGCTTACCGGTTTTTTGTCCAATGGCACGACCGCCTCCAGCAAGGCCGCGGGCATAAAGACTAGTTCCGGTATGTAGCTGAGTATTGTCAGAAGTGATGTTGCGGGTACGCGTGGCTAGACGTTGACCATATTCTAGCCAACGCAACTCTTCCATGGGGTTGGTGCAAGTATTGCCATCAGAGCCAACAGCAATATGCCCGCCGTGGTCTAGGTAGTTACGCAGAGGAAATAATCCATCACCAAGATTGGCCTCGGTGGTGGGACAAATGCCGACGGTCGCCCCAGATCTAGCTAACGCTTTTGTTTCTTGCGGCGTCATGTGTGTTGCATGAATAAGGCACCACTGCTTGTCGACCGCATAATTATCTAACAACCACTCTACGGGCCGTTTTTTGAGTGACGCTATCGATTGCTCTACTTCTTGTGTCTGTTCAGAAATATGAATATGAATTGGGCAGACTGAACTGTTGTTAGCAAAATAATTAATCACCTCACTCATGGGCTCTGCCGGAACTGCACGCAGACTATGCAGGGCTATTCCAACATTGTGCTGAGATTGATCAGCGCAATACTGGGCTGCGTCATTCTGAATATCGATATAGCGAGCTACAGAGTTACCAAAGCGTTTTTGTTCCTCGAGCAGGGGTTGACCGTCAAATCCTGCTGTCATATAAAGTACGGGGAGTAGAGTCAAGTTAATGCCGGTGATATTAGCGGCATTGATAATTGACTGTGATAATTGGCTGACACAAGAATAGGCTGCTCCGTTCGGCTGATGATGCACGTAATGAAATTCAGCAACACTGGTGTAACCCTGCTTGATCATTTCCAGATAGAGATAACAGGCAATAGCTTGAAGATCCTCAGGTGACACTAAGTTAGCAAAACGATACATCGTGTTGCGCCATGACCAAAATGTGTCGGTGGGCGAATTCTGGTATTCGGTAAGGCCCGCCATTGCGCGCTGAAAAGCATGACTATGGCAGTTGATGAGACCCGGAACCACCATGCCAAGTCGTTGATCGCCTTGCTCAGCAGAACCCCCTTTTTGTAGACCCGAAATAATGCCCATGTTGTCCACAGTAAGGCGAACATTTTGTACCCAGTGATCGCCGAAAAATGCGTTGTTAATAAAATAAGTCTGCTGTGGCATAAATAATGTCTGACCCTAAGATTGCTTGTTGGTTGCCGGCCTTGATAATATAACGGAAGCCTGTATAGACAGGAAACCTATTTTTTGTTGTTTGAGTGACTATTTATGATCCACGCTACTAATTCTATTGCGCCTCTTTATCAAAAAGTAAAAGCGCATATATTGAAGAAAATTGAACAAGGCGAATTAGCCTCCAGTAGCAGAGTGCCCTCGGAGAATGAGTTGGTCGCAGAACTAAAAGTGTCTAGGATGACTGCTAACAGAGCCCTCAAGGAGTTGGCCGCTGAGGGAATTCTCACTAGAGTCGCGGGGGTGGGTACTTTTGTTGCAGAAGCTCAAACTAAAGGTCACTTGGTAGAGGTCCGAAATATTGCTGAAGAGGTGCGTGAAAGAGGGCACAGCTACAGCAATATTGTTGTCACCCATAGTGCAATTGCTTTAACTGCTGCCATAGCCACGAAAATGGAGCTGTCACGCAGTGTGAAGACGGTTTATCACACCACTATTGTGCACCAGGAAGATGGAAAAATGCTTCAGGTTGAGGATCGCTATGTCAATGCGCAGGCAGCATCAGAGTATATCCAAATCGATCTTAATCTGACGACTCCAGCAGAGTATCTGCTAACCAATGTGCCATTGCACAAGGTTGAACACACTGTTCGCGCAGCGATGCCAAGTAAAACCATTAAGACATTGCTAAAAATGGATGACAATGTTCCTTGTCTGATTCTAGATCGACGTACTTGGTCTTCGGGCAACTTAATTTCGGTGGCCCATCTGTATCATTCGGCGCAGTCTTTCTCGCTGACCGAAACCATCCAAAAAGAGTAGTTATTGCCTAAAGATCTAAGTTTTCAGGACGTTGATAAATACAGTTACCTGCTTTAATAACAGATTCGGCTTTATTGCCCCCTAACCAGTAGGCTAATTCATTGGGTTGCTGAACGTCCCATATAGTTAAGTCTGCTGCTTTACCTATCTCTAATGAGCCGACTGAATCGGACTTTCCCAGCGCCTTGGCGGCATTAATGGTCATTCCGCGCAGCGCTTCTTCGGGTGTCAAACCGAACTCCTGACACCCAAGTACCATCATTAACCGCGCCGACAACACCGGCGAACTACCGGGGTTTATGTCAGTGGCTAACGCGATGGGAACATGGTGATCACGTAGCAGTTGCACCGGCGGTTTTTGCGTCTCTCGAAGCATGTAAAAAGCGCCAGGTAGTAGCACTGCAACACTACCGCTGGCGGCCATAGCACGCACGCCTGACTCGCTAAGATATTCAAGATGGTCCGCAGACAGAGCGCTATATCTAGAGGCAAGCGCAGCACCTCCGCTGTCAGATAACTGTTCGGCGTGGAGTTTGACCGGAAGTCCAAGCGTGGTGGCAGCTTTAAAAACTTGTTCAACTTCATCAGTGGAAAAAGCAATATTTTCACAGAAGGCATCAACCGCATCAATAAGCCCTTCCTCGTATAGTTTGGGCAGCATGTCATTGCATACTAAATCAATGTAGCCTGAGCGATTATTGGCATACTCAGGGGGCAGAGCATGGGCGGCTAAAAACGTAGTGGTGACTGTAACTGGAGTGGATTCTCCCAATCTTCTCGCTACTCTCAGCATTTTGGCTTCATCATCTAAGGTGAGACCGTAACCTGATTTTATTTCGATGCTGGTTACCCCATCACTGACCAGCAGTGCTAATCTTTTTCGTGCCTCATGCTCTAGCTGTTGTTCGGTTGCTGCACGAGTATGGTTAACGGTACTCATTATGCCGCCACCTTGCTTAGCTATTTGTTCATAGGAGTGGCCTTGTAAGCGCAGGTTAAATTCTTCGGCACGATTACCGCCAAACACAAGATGGCTATGACAATCAATTAACCCCGGCGTGAGACATTTACCGTGCAGATCAACGACGTTGTCAGCAAGGTTCTTTGGCGACTCAGTAAGATTTTGCATCGGTGATACAAGGCTGATGAGTCCGTCTTTGCAGGCAATAGCCCCTGCTTCCAGCGTTTCTGGAACACCTTTCTCAGTAATAATAGAAAGTGTGCCGTTGATCCATAAAGTGTCGTGCTGAGCCATCGTTTTATCTCGCTTAATTAAGTCGCCATAGATAGGTTTGTGTAAACCCATAAAAATTCTTGCGTCGAGCAAGAGTATAGAATATCTTTACTTGTATAGACAACACTGTACAAACTGTATGTACGACTAATTAGCATTATTTTAGAGGCTCTACTATGACTCAGCAAATTTCAGGGAAAGGACCGCGAGAGGTGAAAGCCCCAATCGGGACTGAGATGACAGCTAAACATTGGACCACAGAGGCGCCATTGCGCATGCTGATGAATAACCTTCATCCCGATGTAGCCGAGAGACCTGAAGACTTAGTGGTGTATGGGGGTATAGGTAAGGCGGCTAGAGATTGGCAGAGTTTTGATAAAATTGTCGAGTGCCTGCGTGCTTTGAATGAAGATGAAACACTGTTAGTGCAGAGCGGTAAACCTGTCATGGTGGCTAAAACAC
>Ga0206130_10007020_pt1 | contig 12626 bp, 10 predicted proteins | sample Helgoland_Spring_9_FD_148637 | JGI IMG/M metagenome (GOLD analysis project Ga0206130, IMG submission 148637) | Pelagic subsurface seawater microbial communities from Kabeltonne, Helgoland, North Sea - Helgoland_Spring_Bloom_20160512_1 | ecosystem: Environmental > Aquatic > Marine > Epipelagic ... | reverse complement strand
GGTTTGTGTATACACGTCAGGAACTTTGACTTCCTGCCCGGGAGTTAATTTGGTATTGTTGTTGAAGCCGTTTAGTTTGTATAGCACCGAGGGATGAACATTGTTCTGTCTAGCAATACTGTAAACAGTATCACCAGGTTCTACAAGTTGACTTACAATGCTGTTTGCTTGTGCGCCCATTGCACCCAGTGCCATAGCACCGCCTGCTACCCAGTCTTTCCATCCTTCTTCTAACTCTTCTTGCTCCCAAACATTTTGTCCGGGCTTGTGCTTGTTCCAAAATGCCGCACCGGCATCAGTTTGTTGTCCACTACGTCGTATTCTATAGCCCTTGCTTTTTACATAATCGTACATTGTTTCTGCAACGCCTTGTCCGCGATACTTTTCTTCTACTTCTAAGTCTTGAGGATTAAGAACCATACCTTGACCATCATAATCTATAGTGAACAGTACGTGTCCTAGTTCTCGTCCATTGGCAGTGGCTTTGACATATATGGTTTGATTATCAGTATCATCATCAACATACTCATCGTCTTTTTCTATTTCGAGTGAAAGTTGTATGCCACCGTAATTCTCTGAATCTTCTGCCACAGCTTGTATCTGTCCGTAATGTTCACCACGAATTGCACGATCCACATAGTTGTCATCGACAGGCTGCTCCAAGTCAACTGCAACACCAAACTGTTTTGCTGTTTGTAGTATTTGTTTCTTTACTTGTGGATCTTTAAAGATAGCAGACAAACTCATTTGTCCTTCGCTATATTCGCTTTGATCTTGGTATAGTGCAATAACGCCAGGAATCTTTGTTAGTGCTTTGTATAACTGTTGCTGTTTGACAGGATCAGTCGCATCGCACATGTCTGGATTCGCACATACAAACTCAATTTCTTTATATCGAGCGCGGCCTTCCGCTACACCTTGGTCTACGCTTTCACTTTTGTATGTGGCTCCAGTGCATACCCAAGCAGGACCTGTATATCCTTGAGGAAATGCCTTCAAATGTTGAATAGTTCTGTGCCAACCTTCAATCAAATCATAACCGTTTGATAATTTAGCAACAATAATAGGTTCAGCACTCACGCCTTTTTGCTGAATCATTTGTGATTGTTGTGCGTGTCTTTCAGCATCTCTTGGAACTTGAAAAGGATTAGAACTACCTCCTTCACGACTGGCGAGCATACGCTGAGTCTTTGGTGTAAAGATGTCAACTGTTATAGGCAGTTTAGTCAGCGTCCATTTACAATTACCAAAGTCTTGTTTATTTCTTTTGAGGAAATCATCTAACTCTGCTTGGTCACGGATGCCTTTGGCTTGTTGATATAAGAAGTCTTTCAATACATAATCAGGCCAAGTAGGAAACTGTTGCTTCACAAAAGCAAATAAACTATTTCTAGCTTCTGCAATGCCTTCCGCTACACCTTGTTTATTTTTAAATCGTTCTTTTGGTCCCAGTATACGCACTGCTGTCTGTGCTTGTTTTGTACCAGGCTCCACCACTGAATCAGAATTAAAATTGTAAAGCACACTGATGTTGGAACCTTTTGTAGCCATGCGATCCCATAGTGCGCCGGCACCTGATGAGTGATCGAATGTGGCAAACAACCAGTTGCCGCCTGCAAGGAAAGTGTCGTATATCAGTGAGCCCAGTCCCTTGCCCTGCACTTCTGGTGCCAGAGTCATGTGTGGCTGAACAATCTGCACACCTGGACGCACTATGGGACTGGCATCATCTGCTGCGTCTGGCATAGCGTTGATGGAGAAACTGCCCACACACGCACCTGTGTCCTTGTTGTAGAAGTAATAGCTGGGGTAGGATTCTCTGGGACTGTCATCTATTCTCACTTCATACAAGTGGCTGATGGGAGTGTTGACCACTTGATAAGTGTCTTTGAATTGGTTGCCCAGCTTAATTGTGCCAGCCACGCTGACTTTACCAGCTGCTCTGTACTCGCTAACAAAATCAGTTGATCTCATATTGGTTTTTCTCCGGTTAAATACGGCCTGCTGAACCATAACTTAAACCAAGCGTCTGTTCCTGGTTGTATGTCGTGTTGCTTCATCAGTTTGCCTTTTTCATTGCCTGTAATACTTATGTTACTGCCGTCGTACGGAGTCAATCCTTTGAATTCGTTTATTCCGGCAAGTTTTTTTATTTGCTCTAACTCGTTCATTTTACACCTATCTTCAATATGCTTGTGTACGATGTTTCAGGATCGTCAAGCTCACGTGATCCTTGGTATAATAATTTACTTAGTTTATAATTTCTCAAGTCGTCGTCGACATCGGTCCTGCTTTGTAGTGCTACCAATGTACCTGCAGGAATGTTCTCAAACCATCGAGTGTTTTTTATGTCGTGACAGCTGGTATTGATCACTAATCCATCTGTATCTAACTGTCTATAATCCAAATTGTTCACATTGGCGACCATGGGTTCAATACCATCTGCTAACCCCATTTTTTTTGCTATCTTTTGACCAGCTTCAACTGCTGCTGCATCACGGTCTACATTTACAATATGATCATACTGGACATCACTGCGGGCCAACAACAGGCTCATGTTGCCATACCAGGAACCCAGTATGTAGATAGTGCTGAACTGATCTTTGATTTTTGCTAATTCTGACAACAACCACAGTTTGTTAAAAATCAAACTACGGTGGAAACTGCCCGACAAAGTCAACGGAGCAAACTCTAGCAGTCTCATTTCTTCTTGCCGCTTTTCATGTTGGCACACCAATGGTACATTTTGGCTTTTTCGCCACTGGCATTCTTTGCTTTTTTGCGCAAGTCAGTCACACTGCCGTTGCAACTGGCACCTGATTTTTTGACACGCCCAGGACGACTCTTGCCTTTGACCTTGCCGTCAGCAAAGTTTTCCGCCACACCTTGCTCAGACACAGGTTCGATGTTTCGAACATTAACTGTAATAGGATTGAAATCATTAACACCACTCAACCACAATTCTACTTCCTTGTAATCAGAAGAAATGCCTATAACCTCACCCTGAACTCTTTTCCCATCAACAACTGCTCGCACAATGTTACCCATACGAAGTTTGTTTTTACTTCCTTCTACTCCCAAATATTTGACAGCATATTCCTGTGCTCGTTTGACACCAGCAGGTCCTGCCAATGAATCGAACGCAGGTTGGCCACGTTTGAAACTGACCTGTTCACCAACTTCGTCCCAGTCACCGTGCGCTGTGATGCCTATCAACTCACGGGCAGTGCCCGGAAATTCGTCAAATCGTGTGACACCTAGTCGACCCCACAAGTTGGGTAGAGTCTTGTGACGACCACGTGCATCTATGTATTCACCAGTGTCTCGATCACGCACATACGCATGTACGACAGAGTGGCGACTGATATCTTTTGAAATTTCTTGTTGTTCCGCTGGGCTTAGATCGTCCCACTCATCATCATCCATCTGAACGTCAGGTGCGCCAGCAGACATGTTGTATTCCCAGATATAGCCTATTGGATATCTTTTGGGATTGAGTTGGTTTATAGCAACTGCTAGTATCATGCATTCCCCTTGCATGTAGGCTGCTTGTGCCTCTGCGCGACCAGCATCTTCGGCCAAGCCTTCCGCCACACCTTTTACTTCACCGTGTTGTTTGTGTTGACTGCCATAATCATAAAATTTATCCACAACATCGAATGCAGGTTTAAAGAAAATAGCCGCAGGTACAGCAGACTTGCGTAAGATACCAACACGTTCTTTACCTTCGGGTGCTGGTTGCTTGACTGCGTTGTCGCTGGACACTGGTTGTAGCCAGGCATTTGGCTTGATACGTACCAACCATACATGAGGCATGTCATTGGCATAGGCTTCACTGGTTGCGTTTTTTAAATAATAGGACAATGGATAAAACCACAATGCTGGTTTACCTTTGTTGGTGCCAACGTAGTCAACGGAAAAATCATCATCGCCGGTGTCGGGACTGCGCCCAAACTTTTGTTTTGCACTATAACCCAACTTGTCAACATCGGCGGATCTCACAAAGTATTCATTGATGTCGCCGCCATTGACTATCACGGCTTTTTCAATTTGGTCTTTGATGCTTTCCTTTGCTTCCGTCACGCTTTCGTTCTTTTTACGTCCAGCACAATGCGCCTTCTGACTGAAGCCTTTGGGGTTGGAGCAGTCAATGCTACGCTTGTATTTTGCGCTCCAATTTTCTGTGACGAATTCTTTGGCTCTCATAGTATTATCTCATTAAAGGCACTACTTCTACGCCATCTTGGAAGCTGCCAGGATTCTGTCTTAGCCATTGCATTGCTATACGGTTGGCATCACCTTGATTGTTGCCAATGCCACTGAACCTATGTATCTCTCTACCGTTGGCATCCTTAACTAACCATGTGCCAGAGAATTCACCACCAATAGGTGATTGTTGCTGTGCTTGTGGTTCGGGAGTAGTGGCGTCTTGTCCAGGAACACGTCGTAAGCCAATGCCGAAGCGATCAGCATTTCCATCTCTTAGTTCGTCACGATATCTATTACCCATTTCTAGTGCCATTGCATCATTGGCAGCGTAGAATGTTCGATACACCTGATCAGTTTCTCTGTTAAACAAAGCATATTGTATACTACCTGCTTCACCTGCCGGGCGCGGCTCATTTACTTTTGCTCTAACTGGTGATGTGTCTGCTGGTCCAATTGGTCTGACTGTTAGTTGACTTCTAGCACTGGCCCAGTCCGGATAACCATCAGGTCCTAATGCCTTGTCAAGAGCTTCTTCTTTGGACTTAGCAACGACAATAATACCGGCACTGTAACCCGGACGATTTACTTGCCATTTAAAATCTTGCCCGCCTGTGTCACCTTTTTTAACTTTGCGTTCTAACTGTGCTTGCCGTACAAAACTCTTTAGTGCGCTCTGTGGTAACTCACCTGCGGCAAATTTGGCAAAGTATGCTAATGTGTCGTTCTCGCCTTTTGGTGACAGCAACTTGTATAACTTTGTTAGATATTCTTTACGATACTTTTCGGGATCCATTGCGGCATCCAATGCCACAACAAAACGCAACATGGTGTTTTCAATATTGCCCTTGTCTTGTTGGTAAGAACTTAACCAATCGCCGCCAGGGCTACGAAACTCAACGTATCCGTCCTTGGTGTTGATACTGGTGTACTTGCTGGTTTCACCACTGTGAATAACTTTGGTAGCAAGAACATTTAACCGCTCTTTCATTTGCTCCAACATTGCAGTTGCATCTTCTGGGCGTTGGGCAACACGATCACGCACCATCTGCATTGCGCTCTTGGCAAAGTAGTTGCCCATGCGCTCAAATTTTTCCAACACATACTCGTCGCCCATCAACAGCGCAAGTTTAACAAAATCCAACTTGGCAGTTGACATGTCAGGAACACTGATGTTCATGTGCAAGCCAGTTGAGCTGTTGGTGTAGCAACCGTAGTTCTCTGCCCAGTTCACAATCTTGTCCATGTCACTAAACATTTCATCCACAGGCATTGGAGGGCTGATGAATTCCAAGCCTGCATCACTGCTGTTGTCAGGATCTAAACTGCTGTCAGGTTCTACAATATAGTCTGTGTCGTTACGTTCGGCACTATGGTAGCTGCTGCTGGCAACAACCGGTTTGCCAATTTTGGATTTAAATGAATCGGCAATTTCTTCAATGTCAGTCTCGCCGTCAGCATTGCCATATGTGTAGTAGGGCCAGTTGAGGCTGAACTCATTTTCGATATCACTCATGCGAGGATAACTGCGTACTAGCCAATCACCTTCGTGCAGGTCACTACGCATGTCGTCCATGTATTCATCTCGGGCTTCATCGTAGTCGCTGGTTTCTTTTTCAATAGCGTTGTCTACATAATCCTTGATTACTTTATCACGGAACTCGGGATCTTCTGCAAACTTTTCCCTGTCTTCGTCGTCGTACTCGCCGAAGTCTAAAATGTCTTCATCTTGTACATTGTTGATGACCCATTCCTTGACCATGTCGAATTGTTCTTTTACCCAGTCTTCCTGAATCTGTTCATCCATTGATTCCATGAATTCTGCTTGCATTTGTTCGATTGCACGTTGCACGTCAGTACGGCCATTAGCACCATCACCACCTAGAAAGAAGTCTTCGATATCGCTCCAGCTACGGCTACGTTGATCTTCATCGTAGTCTGGCTCTCCGAAATCATCTTCATCTTCGCCTCTACTGGCGTTGGGCACAATCATCTCAAACTCCATGCCTGCTCTAGCATTGATGTTGGCTGCCGCTTGACGCAACATACTGGGCCGCATGCTGACTTCAAATACATCTTCTTCGGCTAATTGTTCATTGCTTTCTTTAATTTTTAACTTGTCTAAGGGGTTGCCTTCTTTGAATTCACGCAGTGCATTGGCTAAGTTTTTCATCAACAATTCAGGCTGTCCTTGACTGTCGGTTTTTAAATTTAGTTTGTTTGCTTCTTTGCCGGTGGCACCGGGTTGCACATCTCGGGTCAGTGCCATCACAAAGCGTGGATCTTTGGCTTGCTTTTTTGTGGGAATGTAACCGGAACTTTCGTTGGCATTGGCAGCACGACGAAGAATGTTTTTGAGTCCTTGTTTTGCTCCGTACTTTAAATCATCCTTGGATATTTGACTGGTGCGCACAGCAGCCTTCACAGCTTCGGCGCCTTTGTTAAACGGTTCAGTTGTGGCACATCCAGGAGCGCCTGCAACACATGCTGCCAATGCGGCCCCGGCTATTTTGTCTTTGATGCCTTCGTCAATCTCGCCAGCTTCGAAGAACTCTGGATGCTGTTGAGCGTAGTCACGCATCAGCACACCGGCTCGGGCATTTGCTTCATTCTCCCATCGGCTGCCAGTTTCGCCAGCACTGCTAGGCACATCTTGTACTTCGTGTTGTCTGGTGTGTGTAAGCTCGTGTGCAACTGTGCGCAATATGTCCATCACATGACGATCAGCCAAACTTACTTCAAGCAAATTTTGATCAGGGCTGTAACGTCCAAACGTTTTGTTACGGGCACTCCACTGTGGATCTTTTTTGAACTTTACCACAGGCATTTGTTCTATTCCCAGCTGCTGTACGCAATAGTCAATAAACGCAGATACTATTTCAGCATCACTGAGCTCTGGCTTTTCATTCAAGAACTGTTGTGTAGTTGCGCTTACGCCATCCCAAGTTGCTCCAGCATCTTCTGTTGCAAATCCGTACTGTACTCGTTGCTTGACTTTTTCACGCTCTCGAAGACTCAGTTCACGATCCTTGGCCGCAGTTCTTGCATTGACCAAACGTTCTATAGCACCTTGATTGCGCAGCATTTTGAATGCCAAGTTTTCGGGACCAAACTCGCCGTGTTGATCTAATCCAGTTTGACGCATGGTCTTGATTTTGTTCATCAAGTTGGCCATGCTTTCGTAATTTTCAGATTCAATTGCAGCATCAATACGAGTGGCCAAATCTTCATACTTGCTGCGTGTAGATATATCGTCTACTCCGGCATCTTTGCGTTTGGGAACTTCGATCCATGCATTGTTTAGTACACTGTAAATGCCTTGGCTGATGTGCTTTTTGTTGGCATCTTGTACGTACAGTTCTACAGGGTATCCGCCAATGGTGATGTTGTGCTGTTCGTTGTACTGGAACTTTTTAGCGTCAAACAACTCGCGATACACTTCGCTGGCATCTGCTTGAGGCAAATCTACTACCAGATGCAAATCAACATCTGATTTGGGTGTGTATGTGTAAGCAGCATTGGATCCGCTTACAGTGATATCTTTAAGTTCAAAATCGCTAACGCCTAAAAACTCACGGAAGTCGTCGGCTATTTTTAACAAATGCTCACGTACATCGGGTTGTAAGCGACGGTCTTTACCCCATAGACGAGGGTTCAAATGCTCGTTGAATTTAACAGCATCATCGAGGTTATAGGAATCAAGCTCAAGAATATTCATTATGTAATATTTAGCGTAAATGAAAAAGCCACTGTTAAAGTGGCTTTATGGGTGTTGATGCGATTTGCTTACTTCTTTTTCTTTTTGTTGCTTGCTGCAATAACAGTAGTATCAGGTGTTGCAGTTGATAGTGCTGATTTTTCAGCTTGACGCTTTTCGACAAACGGAGTAAATGCGTCAATCAAACCTTCTTGTGCTTCGTGAGCAAATGTGTATGTGCCAGTGTGACGCAACAGCACACGCTTGTCTACCCAAATGCGCCCGCCTAAATCACGCCAATTTTCACAGAATGTCCAGTCTTCACTGTAGTAGCGATTCTCACGCACTGCTGTGTCAAAGTACGTTTTCATGTAAGGATTGAGTTCTTGCGGCAAACCAATGTCGTTGATAAAAGGCTTTGTTGCAGGATGTGCATTTAGTTTTTCAAACACATCACGTTTGATCAACAAAAAGCCTGTGCCGGTTTTGCTTACTTCTTGCAGGCCGTCATCACCTTCTTCTGCACCGTCAAACCCGTTTACACACCATTTGATTGGCATACTTTTCATTGGATACAATCCACCAATCACATCAACTTGGCGGTTCAGCAATACCAAAATGTGCCACGGTTCAAAGCCAATGTCAGCATCAATAAACAACAAGTGTGTGCTGTCTTTGTTGTTCAAGAACTTGGCAGTGAGTGTGTTACGGGCACGACTGATCAAACTTTCGTTTGTGAGTGTTTCCATGGTCCAATCAATGCCCAACTGACGTGCAGTATTGCCCCACTTGATATAACTCATAAACGTGGATTCAGTCAACTGTCCACCATAACATGGCATACAGATATGAACACGGGTGGTCTTCAAATAGTCAATGTTTACTTGGATTTGGTTTTGCCCAGTGATGGGAGTGGACGGCAAGTCCGTTGTTGGTTTTACGTCAGCCATGGTTTCCTTAGATTAAGTTAGTCAGATATTTAATGACTTTACTTACGGTTGTAATTTTTTTCGTCGATGTAATCGGGTTTGAGATGTGCAAAATCAGTGTCAAAACTGTTTGCTTGTTGTTCTAATATTAACACACGTTGCATCCAGTTTACGACCTTTGCGGCTCCGAATTCACGTGCTTCTCTAATATAATTTTGTGCCTGTTCTACAATGCCTAACTTTTTGTCAAATATGTCACGAATGGCAGCATCAGGTTGACCGTACAAATCTGCTATAACTTGATTCTTATCATTGTCGTTGCCTTTGATATACATTTTGCGTATTTCGCTGGCACTGTTGGCATCCACACCATTTACTTTAAAGTTGATAGTGGGAGTAATGACAACATAGCCATGTTGGGTCATTGGCTTTAGCTTTTTTGTATTTGCGGGCAACAGTTGCAAGTAACTGGCAGAGCCGTCTTTCTTTGGAGCAAAGTTAAAACGTTGCGCATCTTTTTCGCTGACAGCAAATATCAATGCTGTTTTGCTTTTTTCTTCATCGGGTATGTTTGCTGTAATTTCAGCAGCCTGATAAGGATTCTTCACATTGGCAACACGACCAGCAGGCACACCCAACTTGGTCATCATCATCACTTTGTCACTGTAGTTGAACGGGCTTGTAACAGGTGCTTGCACATTGCTGGTTGCAATGTACACTGAGTCATCACCAAACTTTTTGGTCAGCCAATCGTAACTGGCTTTGTGACCTCGATGAAATGGGTGAAAACGTCCGGGATAGATTACAAGATAGTTCATTATAGCATATTTATGCTGACATGTGTTCCAGCAACCACAGGTAAATTGGTGTAGTAAATTTTAAACTAACATATCCATTACAGCCCATATCACCGTAAAACTTGTTCTCGGCCAATTCTTTTGATCCGTTGAAGTCGTGATAGTAAACAGTTTGTTCTACAAACATATGCCCTAATTTAATATCATCAAATGACATGTTGCCAATAGATAACACAGCGTCACTGAGTATATTACCTTGCTCATCCACTTGAGTGTGGTCTTGAGTTTTGTTTTTTAGAACAAATTTAAGTTCGTGCTGGCCTTCGTCGTCTGATATGTCAATTGTAACCGGTGTTGGTTCTGCAACATGTTCTGTAGTGAACACAACATCGTTGTTTAATAAAACATCAAATCCCAGCGGTGCGCTATAGTCGGTACAGGACAAGTCAAATGTTATTGGTGTTGCCATTTTAATATGTGACGGTTACAGAATTAATCGCAGCATCTTGTCCTGTTTCATCTTCGAATCCTGTAACAACAGCTTTGAGCCATGTGTAGTTGCCAGTTAAATTAATGGGGAAGCGGAACTCTGTTGAGTCGTCTGTGAGATCGTACACTTCAAACCAATTGGCAGTAGCAGGATCAAAGTCCAATGTGGCCATAAACTTCATTGCACCCGGAAAGTTGGTCACTGTTACAAATACTGTTTGCAAACTGCCTTGCCCTTGATAATAGCCCGCACCTTTGACAGGATCGCTTTCAAAGAAAGTGGTGCTGCCATCGTAATTGCCATTGGGAGTTCCAACGACAACGTTGTTGAACAAGGTCAGTGTGGTAAGCGACATGTTATGTACGCTCTACTTCAACAATAACGCCTGCGCCTGCTAGTTCTTCTGCAACCGCTGCCAAACTGGCCACCAAATCGTCAGTGCCAACAGGTGTAGTTTGATCAGTTTCCTTGACCAATTTGCTAAATTTAATGATAAGAATCTCTTCGTGTATTTTTGCCATAGTCTATTACTTATGCTTTTATTATGCTAAATGTCTTTTTTATCAATCCAGGACGTATCAAACTCAGCATGACCATCCAGGCATCGTCATCATGATCTACAAAATAGTAAGGTTCTGTCCATTTAAACGGCTGCCCTAACCAATCTCGCAAACACGGGCTTAGCCGTATGGTGTTGATGTTGTTCTTAAAGAAATTGGCAATTGCAGTTTTTTCTTGTTCTGTCAATCTAGAACGATTAAAGTAACTGCGGTGCAAGTGCTTTGGATTTTTTAGTTTGACAGTGTCTCTGGGTCGATCAATTGTTACTTGTTTAAAATGTGCAAATCTGAAACGTATATTGGTGTTGATTACTTCTTTTAACAAAGTTTCGTCGTTTGTGTACAAACGGAATCCACCGTACTCAATGAGCAGTTTAAATTGATGCGTAGTGTCAGTTAATAAATCACAAAGATTATGTAAATCAGCAACCATTTCATCAGTTATATTAACACGCATGTTGGACCATGAACGACTTAGAACACGATATTCTTTACGTATTCGTACAACATGATCAATATAGTCGTGCGATAGCCGACGCAAACATCCTGCTTCTGCAAGCCCTGCAGTCATGCAGAACTGATACTGATCGTAAAATAAACGATCTTTGTTTACGGAGTCAAATTGAATCTGGGCCATTGAGTAAAATATATCCTTTTCCGTCCACAATAGGCAATGGCCCTGCCAACGGCTTGGTTACAAACATAAGCTCACCACTGACCATTATTGCCAAAATAGAACAGTCTTTGATTTGATCAAACAAGATCTTTTTACTAAGTGGTATACGAATTAGCTCGTCGATTTTGCGGCTCAAAGGACGTGCGCCCATCTTGGGATCGTAGCCCTTTTCTGCCAACATATTGATAACTGTTTCGTCAAACATCAACTTGATGTTTTTGGCATACAAACTTTCTTGCAGTTCACTGGTGAACTTGACAACAACTTTCTTGATAGCCAATGGATCTAACTTGTTGAACTTGCAAACAGCATCAATCCGATTACGTAGTTCAGGCTTGAAGAACTCTTTCATTGCACGATCTTCTTCTCCGGACTTTTCTAGCGATTTGCCAAAGCCAATGTTGTTGTTTTCGTTGTCCCGGGCACCCAGGTTAGATGTCATAATAATGATACAGTTTTTAACATCTACAGATTTGCCACCACTGCTGGTAATTTTAGCTTCGTCCAACATTTGTAACATGATGTTGACCACATCAGGATGTGCTTTTTCAATTTCATCGAACAGCAAAATACTAAATGGGTTTTTACTAATGTCACTGATCAATTTGCCGCCGCCTACATTGCCGTCGTCAAACCCAACATATCCAGGAGGTGCGCCGATTAGACTGGCAATACTGTGCTTTTCTTGATACTCACTCATATCATACTTGAGTAACTGCATATCAAGGTTTGTTGCCAACAGTTTGGCCAGTTCTGTTTTGCCCGTGCCAGTTGGTCCCAAAAACAAGAAGCTGGCAACAGGCTTTTTAGCATTGCCAATACCGGAGAAGTTGATGTACACACGTTCTAGCACAGTGTCAATTGCTTGATCTTGTCCGTACAAGAATTGTTTGACATTGCTTTCAAGATCAACAATTTTAAGACTGCGTTCATTTTGCAAACGATCCAGCGGAACACCAGTGACACGACTGACCTGCGCCATGATCATATCTTTGGTCACTGTCACAGTGCCTTGATCTTTGACACGTTGTGCGGCACACGCACCGTCAAGTAAATCAATTGATTTGTCAGGATTTTTGCGATCGTGAACATAACGTCCGCTAAGTTCAACAGCAGCCATCATTGCTTCTGTGTCGATCATCACGTCATGAAATGATTCAAGACGTGGGCTAATGCCAATTAAAATTTGCTCAGTAGTTGCGTCATCCGGCTCGCCGATGCTTACTCTATGGAAGCGACGCATCAACGCACGGTCACGTTCAAATGACTCG
>Ga0206130_10007016_pt1 | contig 12636 bp, 13 predicted proteins | sample Helgoland_Spring_9_FD_148637 | JGI IMG/M metagenome (GOLD analysis project Ga0206130, IMG submission 148637) | Pelagic subsurface seawater microbial communities from Kabeltonne, Helgoland, North Sea - Helgoland_Spring_Bloom_20160512_1 | ecosystem: Environmental > Aquatic > Marine > Epipelagic ... | reverse complement strand
GAGTTGCTTCGTCTGGCCTCGGTGTATTCCTCGACTTTCGCGATGCGATTGCCCGCGACGGCCAACCTGCGATCGCCGAGCGTTATGGCAATCTGTTCGATATGTATCAGTGCATCACGGGTGCAGATCCATATTCCACGCCGATGATGATTTTCCCGGCGGTGCACTATACCATGGGTGGTTTATGGGTGGATTATAATTTGCAAAGCTCGATCCCCGGCATGTTTGTGGGTGGCGAAGCCAACTTTTCCGATCACGGTGCCAATCGCCTCGGTGCTTCTGCGCTGATGCAAGGGCTGGCTGACGGTTACTTTGTTCTTCCTTATACGGTTGGCAACTACCTTGCCGAAGAGGGCATCGCCGCGGCAGGCACGGTCACGACTGAGCATCCTGCATTCGCCGCAGTTGAAGCAGAGGTGCAAGGCCGCATTGAGACACTACTGTCGGTCAACGGCACCGAGTCGCCGCGTTCCTTCCATAAGCGCCTCGGTCAGATCATTTGGGATAAGTGCGGTATGGCCCGTGATAAGGATGGCTTGACTGGTGCGATTGAGGAAATTCAAGCGCTGCGCAAGGAGTTCTGGGCCAATGTGCGCGTCGTCGGTGACGCGCGTTCGCTCAACCCAGAGTTGGAGCGTGCGGGGCGCGTGGCTGACTTTTTGGAATTTGGCGAGTTGCTTTGCCGTGATGCGCTGATGCGTGAAGAGTCCTGTGGTGGTCACTTCCGCATCGAGCACCAAACCAGCGAAGGCGAAGCCAAGCGAGATGACGAAAACTTCACCTTCGTGGGCGTCTGGGAGTATAAGGGCGACGATGTTGACCCTGAGCTGCATAAGGAGGACCTCGTCTATGAGGAGGTCAAACTCGCAACCCGCAGTTACAAGTAAGCGAACCACTCAACTAAAGACAGAATTATGAAACTTACACTTAAAGTTTGGCGTCAAAAAAACAGTCAAAGCCAAGGCAAGTTTGTTGAGTATCAACTCGACGATATTTCGGCAGGGTCTTCTTTCCTGGAAATGCTTGATATTCTCTCGGAGCAGCAGGTTGCCAATGGCGAAGAGCCGGTCGCATTCGACCATGACTGCCGCGAAGGTATCTGCGGCAGTTGCTCGCTGACGATTAACGGTATTCCACACGGTCCGGAAAATGGCACCACTGCCTGTCAGTTGCACATGCGCCACTTCCACGATGGCCAGACCATCACGATCGAGCCATGGCGGGCAGCACCGTTTCCGGTGATTAAGGACTTAGTTACCGATCGCACCGCGTTTGATCGGATTATCCAGTCTGGTGGCTTCATTACTGCCCGCGCTGGGACTGCCGTTGATGCCAACTCCAGCCCGATCGCCAAAGGCATTGCGGATTACGCGATGGATGCGGCAGCCTGTATTGGCTGTGGTGCGTGTGTGGCTGCCTGCCCGAATGCATCTGCGATGTTGTTCACTGCTTCGAAGGTCTCGCACATGAACAGCTTGCCGCAGGGTAAACCAGAGAAGGATCGCCGTGCGCTCGCGATGGTCAGCACCATGGACGGCGAAGGCTTCGGAGGTTGCACTAACATTGGCGAGTGTGAAGCAGTCTGTCCAAAGAGTATTTCGCTGGATATGATTGCGCAACTCAATCGCGATTATACGGCAGCCAAGGTGAAGGATTTCTTCTATCTGGTGAAGTAGGCCCGATTTACAGTCTGAATTTTTGATCAAAGGCGATCGTGCACATGCATGGTCGCCTTTCTTATACTCGATAGGGTCGGATCTCATTTTTGGCTAATAACCGTATGTTACTGGTTTAATGAGTGTGTATCTATTTGCAGCTTAATGACTTTGCTGGGTTGTTTGGCTTTGATTTTTGGTCCAGTAATGGGCGGTTTTTTAAAGCATCGACTAGGTTATCGCTATAAAATGATTTTCTATTCGATATATCGTTATTTTTAAATACGCTTTTAAGCTCATCCTTAAAAATGCGGATGAGTGAACACTAGGGTTCATATCAACAAGCTAAAATCTAACCACAACCCACCATCATCATATGAATATAATCAAAAAGCTCATTGGAGCATCTGCACTTGCAGCAATGATTGCCATCTCCGCCGCACAGTTGTCTGCTGAGCGCGAACCAGATCCTGGCAAAAATTTCACGGTATCGGATTCTCCCGAAACCACGGTCTTCAACCTGCAGCATCCGTCGGTTAATCGTCACGTTCACGATTATCGCGAGCACAAGCCTGCACCAGCCGCACCTGCACCAGTCGACGACTGTGCGCCAGGCCGGGTTGCTGACTCGATCGATCAGTATGGTGTAAGCCTGGACAAGTCTGCGCCTGCTACAGTCGCACTGAATGAGCCATATGCTTACAGCTACACCGTGACTGCAAAGCAGGACCTCAAGCGGGTCGTCGTTCAGGAGCAAATCCCTGCCGGTGCTGTTTATGTCTCAAGTAATCCTGAGGCAGAAGTTTCAGGCAGCAACGTGACTTGGACACTGTATAATCTTGCGAAGGGCACTCAGGCGCCACTCGAATTGATGGTTAAAGCCACATCGGTTGCGGATCTTAGCAGCTGTGCAACCGTCACGACCTATCAAGATGCGTGCACCACCACAGCTGTTGGTGTCCCTGAGCTTGCGATCGTCAAGACGACTCCAAACGAGCAAGTCTTAGTCAACACTGGTGTGCCTTGGGATATCACAGTGACAAACACTGGAAACTTCTGCGCATACGATGTAGTGGTTACAGATACATTGCCTGCTGGCGTGGTGCATGAAAGCGGTAACAGTCAACTCGTCGCCGAGCTTGGCACACTCGCTCCGGGTGAAAGCCGCGACATCATCGTCAACACCACAGCTGCTGCAACTGGTGAGCACTGCAACGTTGCAGTCGCGAGTTCTTCAAATGCCGGTTCGGTTCAAGACGACGCATGCGTAAAGGTGGTCGAAGCGGGTCTTGAAGTGACCAAGGCCGGCACTTCCATGCAGTTCGTTGGTAAGCAGGCTTCGTATCAGATCGTCGTGAGAAACACAGGTGATGTGCCACTCAGCGATGTCGTGGTTAAAGATACAGTTCCTGCTCAAAACAAGCTGCTTGCAGCTCCATTGGCGCAAATCAATGGCAACACTGCGACCTGGACCACTAGTCTCGATGCGGGTGAGTCGAAAAACTTCGACGTCACAGTAATGGGTCTTGATGAAGGCACATACTGCAACCAAGTCAGCGCTGCATCTGCGGCTTATGGCTTGAGCGGTGCAGATGACGCTTGCACAGAATGGCGCGGTTACCCTGCGCTTCTGATCGAAGTGATCGATACTGAAGATCCACTGCTTGTTGGTGAGGAAACCACATATGTGATCCAAATCACTAACCAAGGAACAGCTGCTGATACAAACGTCGGACTGAAGGTTCAGCTTCCAAGTGAACTCTCTATTGTCTCCGCTGCCGGTGACGCACCGGGCACTATCTCTGGAAACAATGTGAACTTCGCTCCATACGCGGTATTGAATGCGAAGGAAATCATCCAGTTCCGCGTGGTGGCCAAGGCCGTATCCGTAGGTGATGCACGCTTCCGCGCACAAATGAGCTCTGATCTGCTCAAGACTCCAGTGCCTGAAGAAGAAGCAACTCAGGTCTACTAAGACCCGATACGCTTAAAGTTTGCAGAGGCGTCCGCAGTGCGGGCGCCTCTTTTTTTGGTTCATCGTCGATTAGCGGGAAAGGCATAGATGAAGGGTGGCTTTGCTTCTGGCTCTTGGCAGGGACGACCTCCGCGTCGTCCGGTACCGATGCAGGAGAGGCTGACACGACTAACCGCGCATCGAGAATCTTGGATTTTCATATGATTTCTAAACTGCTGGCGGTCGACACGGAGGTCGACCCTCCCCAACAGAATGGCCCAACCCCTACAGAATCGCGGGATCAACCCGCTCGCTACAGTATTTGCTTCTGTCTCTTGGGAGGGACGACCTCCGCGTCGTCCGTTACCGATGCGGGAGAGGCTGACACGACTAACCGCGCATAGAGAATCTAGGATTTTCATATGATTTCTAAACTGCTGGCGGTCGACACGGAGGTCGACCCTCCCAAACAGAATGGCCGCCACATTAGGCTCAGAGTGGTATTTCCCCGGTAAATGACGATGAACCTCTTTTTTTGCTTCTGTCATGCGGGTAGCGCGCATTCATCCAAAGTGCATGTGGCCATAGAACTGCCCGTCGCTGCTCTGATTCATGCCTATCCGATTAGATCGGTGGCTAACAGAATCCACTGACATGGTCAGATTCAAGCGATTCGTCTAGTGTGCTTATCGACCAAAAGCTTGCCTAGTTTAGAAATCGTTACATCTTTATTTCTAATTCGCATTTTAACTGCTCGAATTTAACTCATGGCCCGCCGTCGACTCACCAACTCCCCAGAAGAAGATTTCCCGATGACGCCGATGATCGATATGGTCTTTCTGCTGTTGGTGTTCTTTATGACGGTGAGCACCCTCGCGCAAGCGGATCGTCAAGTGAAACTGGATTTGCCAGAATCTGCATCTAGCGATGTGCCTGAAGACCTTGCAGATCGTGGCACCATCTCGCTCGATGCCGAAGGTCAGATTTTCCTGGGCGCGCGACCACAAACCCTCGAAGCAATGCAGGCCGCGATCAAGGCGTCCTTGTCCGACAACCCAGAGTTGCGTATTCACGTGCGCGCCGACCGTGCCACCCCTTACCACACAATTAAAGAGGTGCTCCGCTCGTGCGCCGAAGTCGGCGCTTACGAAGTGATTTACGCCACCTATCAATCTCGTTGAGGGTCCATTTGAAAAATGGCACAATTAAAAAAACGAGCAGACGAGCAGGGTGGGGTGCCGATCGCGCCAATGATTGATGTTGTTTTCCTGCTGCTGATTTATTTCATGGTGGCGTCCACCTTGGAGCAGCAGGAGGCAGACCTTTCGTTTCAGTTGCCCGGCACGGTCGAGCAGACTGAACCATTGGATTTGCCTGATGAGCAGATCATTGAAATTCGTCCCGACGGCCAAGTCGTGGTCAACGACTATCCGTATGACGCTCCAGAGGTGTCGCAACTGAATGAGCTCGCTGCCATGCTAAGCCGCTTTCGCGAAGCCAGTAGCGCCAATAAGGTCGAAGCGATCGTCACCATCTCACCGGCAGATGCAGTGCCGCATGCGCAGATCGTCAAGGTGATGGATGCCTGCTCCCTAGCTCGGATCGAGGCCGTGAACTTCGCCTTGGGCGATGATAGTTGATATCAGTGGATTGCTTTGCCGCTTGATCAGGACGCTTGCAATCGTGCCATTTGAGAGGTTACGCCAGCGCCCTAGAGGTCGAGTTAGTTAATCTCAGTCCTAGCCGCTTTTCACGTTGACCCCAGCCAGCTAGTCATAAATCTAGCCCACTTTGATTTGCTCCCGTAGTTCAATGGATAGAGCGGCGGTCTCCGAAGCCGCAAATGGCAGTTCGAATCTGCCCGGGAGCACCACCTTTGAATCGCTAATACACACGTATTTCGTCGAGGACTTGCTGTTTGGATTGCTGCAAGCTGGGTTGGACGATGGTGGCTGCCAGTGCTGTGGCTTCTGCGCTGCGCCCGAGCTTGCCGAGCACGCGCACCTTGTGGAGATCAAGGATCTGGCGGCGCAGTAAGTCATCGTTGGGGCTGTCCTTGCGGATTTTGTTCCAATGCAGCAGTGCTGCCTTCCAATCGGGGCTGGCGAGGTCGTAGTAGGCCTCGCCGAGGCGCATTTGTGCGTCGAAGTTGTCCGGCTCTAGGCGCACCGCGGTTTGGAAGGCTTTGAGCATTTCGCGGTCGAGGGCGTCGCGGCTAAAGACTGCTTGTTGGATAAATGGCTCGCGAAAAGTGTAGAGGATCTCGCCGAGTGCGTAGTGGTAAGCGGGCACCTCGGGTTCGAGCGTGATGGCGTTGAGGGTGAAGGTGAGCGCCGCTTTGCCTTTGCCAGTCTCGGCGAGGTGATTGCCGATCTGCTGCTTGACCACTGCGATCTGCGGGTCGAGCTCGTCGGCCCTGAGGAAGGCTTTAAAGGCCTCGTCGTTTTTACCAATACGGCGGAGTAGTTTTCCGTAGAGTATGAGCGCGCTGAGGTCGTCAGGGTTCTCGGCCAGATAGGTCCGGTACGAGAAGATCAGTTCGTTCAGGTGGCGCTCGAGGTCGTCGCCGGAATAATACTCGGGATCGGCGGCGAGCTGTTGATAGATCTTTTGCTCGCGCTGACTGATGTCGAGCAGGCGCTCGGTATCGAGGTTGGATTGCTTGGTCTGCGCGGCTAAGCCACTGCTGAGCGCGATGGCGCTAACTAAGGCGAGGACTGTGCGGAATGGATGGAGTCTAGCTGGCATCGACTGAAGTGAGGCTGAAAGTGAGTGTGGCCGTGAGGGTGAGTGCTGTTGGCGGCGAGTGGGCTCCGGCTGCAGCTATTCGGCAGCTGGTTCGGCTTGGATGAATCCGGCGGCCCTGACAATTTCGCTGCGTGTGTTGTCGGCTTTGGGCAGGTCGGTGGTGATCGGCATGGTGCGTGGGATCATTCGTTTTAAACATTTGTTTAGAAACCGAATCGGAGTCAAAGGCTAATCTGGGCTGGCGCCGAGCGGCGCGGCAGTTGGCGTCAATGGCGAGCAAATCGGCTGAGCGCGATCGGAGTGTGGGCGACTCGCCCACATTGCTGCTGTGTTGCTACAAAGGAGGGCGAGTCGCCCTCATTGCTGCTGTGTTGCTACAAAGGAGGGCGAGTCGCCCACATTGATGTGTGTTGCTACAAAGGAGGGCGAGTCGCCCACATTTATCCTGTGTTGCTACAAAGGAGGGCGAGTCGCCCTCCCTCCTTTAGTCATTGAGGATGAAGCACAAAAAAGCCCCGTCGACTCATTGAGCGGGGCGGTGTTAGACTGCTGAAGCGGCTGGCAATTTAAGCTTCTTCGAAGCGCCGAGCGAACAGATCTTCGAGGTCGAGCAGCATCTTCTCTGCAGTTTCGATCGGACCTTCGGTGCGAATCGTCAGCTTCGAGCCGTTGCCGGCCGCCAACATCATCAGACCCATGATGCTTTTACCATTCACTTGTTCATCATCTTTATCCACCCACACTTCACCGGCATAGGTGTTGGCGATACGTACGATCATCGCTGCAGGACGGGCGTGGATGCCCATCTTGTTCTGCACGACAAGTTCTTTGCTGCGGGTTTGGTTGGAATCGCTGGTTTCTGATGTGGTCATGTCTGAGGGTCGGCAAAAAAGCTCTCTGCGGCATTAAAAGCAAGTGGTAATCCAATTGTTCTGGAAAAAACGCGGAGATCTCTATGTCAAATAGCAATATAGTCGGTGACGAAAAACAGCGTCAAGGGACAAAAATAAAGCGCGGGCGGGTCGAAGACTGATTACGGCGAGCCCTGCGGCGAGGCTATGTGCCGTTTGGTGGGTGAATAATTTAACTGTGCTCGGGGATCAAATCGCTCTGGTGATTCCAGAGCTTAGCGTACTGTCCGTCTTCGGCGAGTAGCGCTTCGTGCGTGCCGGACTCAATGATTTCCCCGGCTTCGAGGACTACGATTTTGTTGGCGCGACGCACGGTGGAGAGGCGGTGCGCGATGACCAGCACGGTGCGCTGTTCGACTAAATGATCGAGTGCCAGCTGGATTTTGCGCTCGGTGATGGTGTCGACGCTGGCAGTGGCTTCGTCGAGGATGACGAAAGGCGGGTTCTTAAGTAGCACGCGGGCGATGGTGAGGCGTTGTTTCTCGCCCTGGCTGAGGCGAATGCCTTTCTCGCCGATGTTAGTGTCAAGCCGCTCGGGCAGGGCGTTGACGAACTCGTGCGCGCAAGCTTGTTCGAGGGCGTGGGCGATGTCTGCCTCGCTGGCGTCGGGTTTGGCGAGCAGCAAGTTATCGCGCACGCTGCCTTCGAAGAGGAAGGGGTCCTGCGCGACATGGCCAACTGTATTGTGCAGCTCGCTGAGGGAAATATTGCGGATGTCTACGCCGTTGAGTTTGACGCTGCCTTGCGTGATGTCGTGCGTGCGCATCGCGAGATTGGCGATGGTGGACTTACCTGCGCCGGTATGGCCGACTAGGGCGGTGACTTGATTGGCTTGCAGAGTGAGGTCCAGATCTGAGAGTACTGCGGGGCGACCTGGATATTCGAATTGAACGTTTTCAAAGGCGACTTCGATGGGGCCAGCTGGCAGAGGGGTGGGCGCAGTTGGTTCATCGACGTCAACAGCGGCATCGAGCACTTCGAATACGCGCTCACCAGAAGCACGGCCGGCGGCGATCAGGTGGTTCAAACCGTGCAGCTGTGCGATTGGCTGGTAGAGCATGTTGGCGTAGAGAAAGAAAGCGAGCAGCTTGCCCATGCTGAAGCCGCTGGCATCGTTAAGCACGAGGTAGCCGCCGAAGCCGACGATGCTGAGAAAGCCGAGCTTGGTAATTAGTGTAGTGGCGGGGCTATAGAGCGACCAGCGAAACATGGCTTTGAGCGTCTTCGACTTGAGATCCTCGGCGCGTTGCTCGAAGCGGGCGGATTCGCGCTTTTGCAGGCCAAAGGTCTGGATCAGGCGGTTACCTTGGATGTCTTCGACCAGCAGGCTGTTCAGCTCGCCCGAACTTTCGCGCACGCCCTTCCAGACGATGCGAGAGCGCTTGGAGTAGAGCACGCCGCAGATCAGTAGAATCGGTACGGGCAGGAAGACGCACGATGCGAGGGCGGGTTGCATCACAAACAGGGCGATGGTGATACCGACGATCTTGAGGATAGCGCCGGTGCCTTGCTCAGTGCCGTCGAGCAGTGCGCGTTCGACGGCGGAGACGTCTTCGATCACGCGCGAGGAAATTTCGCCGCTCTTACGTTGATCATAAAAGGAGACCGGCAGGCGCAGGAGCTTTGAGTGTAGGTCGCGGCGCATTTCCAGCAGCACTTGCTGCTCCAGCGTGTTATTGACCCGGATACGCAGGCTATTGAAGATTTCACTGCCAATATAGAGGCAGGCGATGATGCCGACCCCCCAGAACAGCCCAGTCAGCGCTCCGGTGGTTTCGATGTCGTCGAGAATGACTTTGATCGCATAAGGCACGGCGATTTCCATTAGGGTCATGCCGGCGGCAAGCCCGATGGTGAGCCAGAATAGACGCTTGTAGCGAAACAGGTATGCGGACACCCGAAGAATGGTGCTTTGTTTGGTGGTCTTAGTATTTTTCACGGAAAAAAGGGAAGTGCAGTGAGGGAATCCTTGGCGGTTGCAATTAGCAAATCCGAATCGTTTTTAAAATAGGGTTGTGTCTTGCGCCAGTTATGCACTTTTTCAATCGGTATTCGGGGATAACCCAATATACAACTGCAACTTATAACGTTTAATTTTATAAAATTATGTCTATTCGACTTTACATAGGAAATCTTTCTTTCGATGCCACTGGTGATGATCTGCGTGAGATCTTCGCAAACTGCGGTGAGGTTGAAGAAGCAATCATCGTGACTCGCCCAGGTGGCGGCCGCCCTCGTGGCTTTGGCTTCGTCACTATGGAAGACTCAGAAGGTGCTGATGAAGCGATTCGTCAACTGGATGGTCAGGAATTTGCCGGCCGTAAATTAACGGTCAACGTCGCTAAAGAGCGCGAGCAACGGGACGAGGACTAGGCCGTCGATTTTTGACGGCAACAGCGGTCGCTTAGGTATTTGCAGAGGGTCCCGTCGGCGTTACGGCAACCGTGGTTGCACCGCTGCCCAGATCTGTTGTTCAAGTACCTCGACCGAGGCGCTGCCGTCCAGCACCAGGAAGCGCTCTGGCTCTGACTCGGCGAGTTTGAGGTAGCCTGTGCGCACAGCTTGGAAAAATTCGATGGCTTCTTGCTCGATGCGATCGAGCTGGCCATCGCTGCGCGCGTGCACCCGAGCCATGCCCACTTCGGGGGGCAGATCGATGAGGATGGTCAGATCCGGCCGCGCTTCGCCGACCGCAAAGCGGTTGATGGTCGCCACGGCCTGAGTATCAATCTGTCGGGCGACGCCTTGGTAGACTGTGGTGGAGTCCATGAACCGGTCGCAGAGCACAATCTCGCCTTTAGCGATCGCGGGCAGGATGCGTTCGCGGGTTAACTGCGCGCGACTGGCAGTGAACAGTAGCAGCTCTGCTTCGGGCGACATGCCTGCGCCGGCTTCGTCGTGTTGGAGCAAGTTGCGCACGGCTTCGCCGAGCGGCGTGCCGCCGGGTTCACGAGTTTGCAGCACCTGCTGGCCTTGGTCTTGTAGGCGAGCGGCAAGGGCGTTGATCTGGGTGGATTTCCCGCAGCCTTCGGTGCCTTCGAATGTAATAAAAAGTCCAGTCATTTGTAGTTACCAGCTAGCGATAAATTCGGCGAGCTCATCGAGTGATGGGCTCTCGGCGGTGCGGACGTAGAAGCCAGAGGTGGCCGCGGCGACGGTCAGTGCCGCGACTGGGGACAGCCCGATCAGGCGGGCAGTGACGAACCCTGAGTTAAAGTGGTCGCCGGCGCCAGTGGTGATCTTTGGTTTCTCGCAAAAAGGCCCTTTCACGTAGGCAGTGCCCTCCGGTGTCGCGCAAGCTGCATCGTGTGTCGGATGCACGACGAGCGTGTCGAGCTTGAGTGCCTCGCGAATACGTGTGGCCAGCACTTGCAGGTTGTCTGGGGTATTTTCGATTGGTTCAAAGCCTAGCAGTGCGTCGACTTGCTCGGCTTCGCGGAGATTGAGTCCGAGGATGACCTTACCAAAAGCTTCGAATTTGCCGAAAATATTCAACACTTCGAGCAGGTCTTCTTTTGAGCGTTTTTCAGGGTCAGCGAGGTCGAAGAAAAAGATGCGCTCCTTGTTCTCGGGAATCCTCGGTAGGAGGTGTTCCAAGAAGTCGTTGAAGACTTCGGAAAGGTAAGGGATCATGGTCCAGTTGACCATTGCGATGAGATCGGCCTCAGCGAAGCTTTTGCTTAACTCATCCGCGCCCATTACGTCTACGATGTGCTGGTAGTTGATCTCGTCGAGGCTGGCCATCGAGCCGAGCATGATCTTGCCATCAGAAAATTCCGCGGCGTGGGTAATGCCAGGATCTGCGATTGATACGGCGTTGGTCTGTTGCGCGAATTCAGTAAAGACGGGGTGGATGGTGCCCTTGCCGAGTGCACCGAGGTAGCGCACTTGCAGGCCCTGGGCGCATTGTGCGCTGGCCATGATCGGGCCGTTGCCGCCGAGTTTTTCGAGGATTTGGGCGAGCTCAATATTGGCACTTTTGCCGGCTGCGGAGCTGATCCGTGCGCCAAAATCGGCGATGGTCGCAATCGGGGTGAACTGATCACCGGGGCCGGAGCGCTGATCGACCGGGTGCACGATCTTGTCGACGAAGCCGTCGATGCCGATCAGGGCCTTTTTCGAACTGGCGGTGTGGGCGCTGGCTTTGAGTTCTTGTAGGGTCAGTGTTTTGCTATCCATTAATATGATCTTTGGGTGAATGGTTGATGATCAATGTGTAGGCCGCTTTTCTATGCGGGCAAATCAAATTCCGAGTGAATGCTTAAAAGGTTTTTTCGGAGAATTAGGTTTTATGCTGGCAGGGATTTGAACGCCTGTTGTTAATGAGAGTCTATCAAAGATATACCTCTACGCACTTTTACAAAATGAGCTTAATCACTACATTTGATTCACTTCTCTTGCAGGCCGCTGGCGGCCCCAATGTTTTTACCTATTTCGGCCAGTCGAATTTTGCTGGCAAGATCGTGGTACTGGTGCTGATGGTCTGCAGCATTATCGCGTGGTCGGTGCTGTTTGGGAAGTACATGGACCTGTCCCGCTTGCGCTCCCAAAATAAGCGCTATGAGCGTCTTTTAAGTAAAGAGTCGCACTTGCTCGACCTGCCTCCGGAGCGCCCAGGTAAGGGTGCGGGGCCTTATTACAATGTCGTGCGCGATGCGCTGGAAGCATTTTTCCGTTATGGTGGCAATCTAGTCGATACTGATACGCATCGGGCGACTTTACGCATGGGGCATGTTGAAAATGCGATTCAACGTGGGCTTGCTGAACAGATTATCCGCTACGAAAGCAAGATGGTGCTACTCGGCTCGATCGTGACCGGCGCACCGTTTCTCGGCTTGCTCGGCACGGTGTGGGGGGTGATGGATGCCTTCGGCGGCATGGCCGGGGCGGGGTCGGCCAGTTTGCAGAGCCTTGCGCCTGGTGTCTCTGGTGCGTTGTTGACCACCGTGGCAGGTCTGTTGGTCGCGATTCCTTCGGTGTTCGGCTACAACTATTTATTGCTACAAACCAAGATCTCAGTGGTTGAACTGGAGAATTTCTCCAGCACCGTGGCCGATCGTATCGAGCTCGAAGCGCAGGCCGCGGCGAGCAACGCGTAGGTCTCAGTGACCCTAATTTTTAATTGATCAAATAGTGGCTCGTAACTTCCATCGCAAAGATCGCCTCTCCGCTCTCACGGAGATTAATGTGACGCCGTTGATCGACCTCGCGTTCGCCTTGCTGATCATTTTCATGGTCACCACGCCGCTGCTGGAGCAGACGATTGATGTGAACCTACCCGTGGAGGCGTCGAAATCGCAGTCCGAGGAGCGCGAAGAGTTTCAGGCGATCACGCTCGATAAATCTGGCGATTACTATTGGAGCGATG
>Ga0206130_10007014_pt1 | contig 12640 bp, 10 predicted proteins | sample Helgoland_Spring_9_FD_148637 | JGI IMG/M metagenome (GOLD analysis project Ga0206130, IMG submission 148637) | Pelagic subsurface seawater microbial communities from Kabeltonne, Helgoland, North Sea - Helgoland_Spring_Bloom_20160512_1 | ecosystem: Environmental > Aquatic > Marine > Epipelagic ... | reverse complement strand
CAACTGCGCTGGACAGCCAATATTACACGAGATGCCCACATCTCTGCAATGAAAGCAACCTCTGTTGGGCAGCACGAGTTGGATATCGCAAGCGCATTCCACTACCCCATACACAAAGCGGGATTGAACACTGCATACCACAGTATCATCACAGTAGATGGTGAAATATTACACAACCATGCTTACAAAAATGATTTGCAACAAGGTGACTTGTTGTTGTTGGATGGAGGAGCAGAGTCTCCGTACGGGTATGCCACTGACGTCACCAGAACATGGCCTGTTTCAGGCACCTTCACAGATCGTCAAAAAAGAGCCTACACAGCTGTCCTCAAGGCCCAGGAAGCATCAATCGAAATGGTACGTAGTGGCGTTCGATATCGTCACATTCACGATGCTACATCAAGTGTCCTGACCGAATTCTTGGTGTCCGAGGAATTATTGTATGGCAAAGTGGATGACTTAATGGCACAAGGTGCACACGCACTGTTCTTTCCACACGGGGTTGGACACCTCTTGGGGCTGGACGTGCATGACATGGAAAACTTTGGAGACCGTGTAGCCTATGCACCAGGACGGGCTCGTTCAGAACAGTTTGGCACAGGATACCTCCGAATGGATCTGGATTTAGAACCCAATATGGTGGTGACCATCGAACCAGGTTTCTACATGTGTCCTGCTATATTCAATGACCCAACACTTCGAAATAGATTCAACGCTGTTGTCAACTGGGATCGTGTTCAAGATTGGATGGGGTTTGGCGGTATTCGAATCGAAGATGACATCCGATGCACAGACGATGCTCCAGAAAACCTTACGGAACAGATTCCCAAAAGTATAGAAGATGTCTGCACCCTTGTTGGGTCTCTTACCACATAGACCGCTTCAGAACTGTATCTTGAATGAGACGTGGGTCAGGTTCTGGAAAATCTCGAGTGTAATGTAGCCCTCTCGACTCTCGACGCTTCAAAGCAGATTGAACCACCAACAAAGCAACGATGGCAAGGTTTCGAAGTTCCAACAAATCTCCTGTTATCTTGAAATCCCAATAATGATGATCAATCTCTTCTTGCACCAAATGCAACCGTTTTCGGGCTCTCTTCAACCGTCTGCCGGTTCTCACGATGCCTACATAATTCCACATAAACCGTCGAATCTCATCCCACACTTGAGAAATCACGACTTGTTCGTCGGGATCAGATGCATGTCCATAATCCCACTCTGGCAACACATTTGGTGTCGGTAAATCGGGCAATCTCGCCTCAATCGCACGCGCTGCGTTCACGGAAAAAACTGCTGCTTCCAGTAGGGAATTGCTAGCCAGTCGATTTGCTCCATGCAATCCTGTACAAGACGTTTCTCCTATCGAAAAGAGATTCCGAACCGTAGTCTCTCCATTCAAATCAACCGTCAACCCACCACAAAAATAATGTGCAGCAGGAACCACTGGTATCATTTCAGAAGCGATATCGATTCCAAGTTTCATACACCCTTCAAAAATGTTTGGAAACTTACGTTGAAGATCTTCACGACTCAAATGTCGCATGTCGAGAAAGGCACATTCCGCACCACTCTTCTTCAAATCCGCATCGATGGAACGTGCAACGATATCACGTGGGGCAAGTTCTGCCCTTTCGTCATAAGATGGCATAAATCGAGTCCCATCTTCTCGTTTCAACAATCCACCAGCACCCCTGAGTGCTTCTGATATCAAAAAGTTTCGTGCCTGTGGATGATACAAACAAGTTGGATGAAACTGGACAAACTCCATATTGGCCACCGCAGCCCCTACTCGCCACCCCATCGCAATACCATCCCCACTGGCAACATCTGGATTGGAAGTGTACAAATACACTTTTCCTGCGCCTCCACAACACAAGGAAACCGTTTTGGCAGAGATGGCTTGAACTTCATTGCTTTCTAGGTTCAACACATAGGCACCCAAAGCTCTGTCGACTTGCGGTGGCAAATCCCCTTGTTTTCGAGCCAACCAAGATTCAGAGATAATATCAACAGCCATATGTTGCTCATAAATCTGGACATTTTCTCGCTGTCGAACCTCTTTCACCAATGCGCGCATAATCTCTGCACCGGTCAAATCTGCATGATGCAGAATTCTTTTTGCAGAATGTCCACCCTCAAGATGTAAGGAATACTTGGTGTGGTCTTGAAACTTTTTATCAAACTGAACACCCAAATCGATTAAATCCTGAACTCGACGCTTTCCTTGACGCGCCACATACTCAACGACTTCTCTCCTGCAAAGACCTGCACCAGCGACCAATGTATCCTTGACATGTGCTTGCCAAGAGTCCTCTTCTTCCCAGGCCGCGGCAATACCACCTTGAGCCCATTGAGTATTGGTATCAAAAACCAAACGTTTGGTAATTAAGGCAACAGAAACCGTCTCAGGCAACGCCAATGCCAACCTCAAACCTGCCAAACCACTACCAACAATGAGGACATCTACCGAGTTCATATTTTCTCCATTGATGTCTGATATTTATCTGGTGGTGCTGAAAATGCGAATTGCCAGTAAAAGAAATCCAGTAAATCGTCACACATACAGACAGATGTGGTTAAATGTGCCTATGAATCTATTGCTTTGGCTTTTCTTTTCTTCTGTATGGGCACAAGATGTCTATATGTCTGTGAATGAAGACGGTACGATAACGTTTACTGACTCTCCGAATCAAGACCAAGATTTCGTTGTCTTCGATGTAAATGGGCCACCACCCCAAAAGAATACCGTCACCAACAAAAACTTTCCAAAGATGGACAATTTTGACGATCTGATTCTTGCAGCCAGTCGAAAACACCTTCTTTCTGCTGCTCTTATTAAAGCGGTTGTCATGGCTGAAAGTGGGATGAACCCAAATGCAAAATCAAGAGTTGGCGCACAAGGACTGATGCAACTGATGCCTGCTACGGCAAGAGGATTGGGCGTGGACGATCCATGGAACCCCGAACAAAACATCAATGGTGGAAGTAAGTATCTTCGTAAAAACTTAGATCGCTTCGGCAGTATCGAATTGGCACTGGCGGCATACAACGCGGGTCCTGGAAATGTTCTTAAATACAAAGGAATTCCGCCTTTTGAAGAGACACAAGTCTATGTAGAACGCGTTATGGATCTATATGAACTTTTTTTGTTGGAGCGACCCATTGTTCCCACACCTTAATACACGGTACTCACATGTCTACTGAACCGATTCCCTTTTGGAACATCCCAAATATTTTGACATTGTTACGCATCGCAGCCATTCCTTTTGTTGTGATGATGCTTATCTGTCCACCAGGTACAGAACCAACTCGCAAAGAAGGCATCATTGCATGTGTCATTTTTGTTGTTGCAATGCTGACCGACATCTTGGATGGATATCTGGCTCGCAAATGGAATTTATTAACCCCCCTTGGGGCCTATTTGGATCCTTTGGCAGACAAACTGATGGTTACGGTTGCTTTAATTATGCTCGTTCCATTGGGGTGGGCACCAGCATGGTTGGTAGCGTTGTTGTTGTGTAGAGAAATTGCCATTACGGGTCTGCGGGGAATCGCATCCCAACAAAACCTTGTGCTTGCGGCCTCTCCTCTGGGCAAAACCAAAACAGCCTATCAGTCGACCGCGATTGGAATGCTATTATGGCACTATCCTGTAGATTGGCCGGTGTTTGGACACATAGACATTCACTCTTGTGGAATTGTATTGCTCTATGTATCCGTGTTCTTCTCTATGATTAGCGGGATTGAATACGGAATGCTGTACTACAAAGCCACTCAAGCAAACCGTTCGGAGGCAGCGTAACATGTGGGAATTGATGCGACCGTTGCTCTTTAAAATGGATGCTGAAAAAGCACACCGTTGGACACTCGAAACCTTGGAAGATCATCCAACACTGTTCTCCAAATTCATGAAAGTCACCAGTTTCTTACCCACACCAGAAATGGGTGTAGACATCGCAGGACTGCGATTTGCCTCTCCGATTGGGTTGGCTGCCGGTCTAGACAAAGATGGTGAAGCACTTCCAATCTGGGAGTCTGTCGGATTTGGCTTTATCGAAGTGGGTACCGTGACGGCCCATCCCCAAGAAGGAAACCCTCAACCACGATTGTTTCGTCTGAAAGACGAACAAGGCATTATCAATCGAATGGGATTCAACAACCAAGGTTCTGAAGCCTTAATGCGTCGAATTATTGCATTGAGAGAACTCAATATGTGGCCCTCCGTTCCCGTCGGTGCCAATATCGGAAAATCAAAGATCACCCCCTTGGATGAAGCCGGTGAAGATTACCGTATCAGTATCGAAAGACTGCAAGGATTGGTCGATTATTTTACTGTGAACGTATCTTCACCAAATACTCCGGGCCTACGAGACTTACAGTCTGCCGACAACCTTAAGAAATTGCTCGATGTAGCCATGCCGGCTGCCAAATCCACTCCGGTATTTGTCAAGTTTGCACCAGACATGAATCCAGAAGACTTAGCAGCGGCCATTGATGCTGTTGTAGAGTGTGGTGCGGCTGGAATCATTGGAACGAACACAACGAACTCTCGTCCTTATGGAACAGATCGCTATGGGGAGACCGGTGGTTTGAGTGGCGACCCTTTGTGGGCGTTGGCTCAGGAACAGATTCAATTGATTTTGTCTGCGGTAGATGGACGTGTCCCTGTCATTGGAGTTGGCGGGATCAACAGTCCTGAACGGGCGCAAACACTCTTGAACATGGGGTGTAAAGCCGTTCAATTGTATTCTGCCCTCATTTACAAAGGACCATGGCTTATTTCAGAGATAAATCGTTCTATGAGAGAGCAATAGCACATAACATATGTTGCAGAGTTGCATCGCGAGAGCCTAATCTCACTATGTCGATTTGTATTGCTATCAAACCTTCTTGCTGCGCAACGTAGCCTGAAAAGAAGAAGCCTGTAGTATCCCCACATCACCACGCCTCAATTCTGCAGCGTTCGCTTCGTCGGTATCAATATGCATTTCTAGAACATACCTTGGAGAAACTCGAACCAATACATCTCCAAAAATCAAATCTCGGCCTGCACCATCAATAGCCACTTCCACAACATCTTTGTCCTGTACACCAAAAGCCTTCGCAGAATCTGGGTCCATGTGAATGTGGCGTCTTGCACAAATCAATCCCTCGGTCAAAGTCAGTTCACCAGCCGGCCCAACCAATTTGATACCTGGAGAGTTGCGAACATCACCCGAGTTCCGAATTGGTGCATCAATTCCCAATGTATACTCATCGGTTCTGGACACCTCTACTTGACAGGCTGGACGAACGGGACCGATTACACGCACTCCTTTGATCGTTCGTTTAGGCCCCACCAAATCCACCTTTTCATTGCAGGCAAACTGACCTGGCTGAGAAATCGGAGCTTTAACAGTTAAGGTTGCCCCCTTACCAAACAAGACCTCAACCGCCTCTTGGGTAAGGTGAAGATGACGAGCCGAAATCGCGATCGGAATACCCATAGGCCGAACCACTGTATCCAGTTCATTAAACAAAGCCTGTGTGTCTTTGGCAATCATCATTTCTTCATCGGCTCTGACTGCAAAGATTTTGTTGCGTGACGCATAGTGAGAAACCTCGACTACCGTCTTAGAGGTTGATGGACGTTCAGAATTCGCATCTGCATCCAATCTGAGTCCAAGAAAGCCAAGATTTTGACAGGTTCGTGAACGGATGACATTCGAGTTTTCACCAATACCCCCCGTAAACACAAGAGCGTCAATCCCACCCATCACCGCCGCGTAAGAACCAATATACTTTCGAAGACGATGCACAAAGACATTGATTGCCAATCGACACTTGTCATCTCCCTCTGCGGAGCGCTCTAAGATGTCTCGCATGTCGTTCCCAACACCAGACAATCCTTTCAACCCACACTCTTTATTTAAAAATAAGTCCAACTCTTCTAACGACCAGCCTTCTTTCTGGGCTAAGGCAATGAGGGCTCCTGCATCAATATCTCCAACTCGAGTCCCCATGACCAATCCTTCCAACGGAGTCATGCCCATCGACGTTTCAATTGAACGACCATTTTCCACGGCACAGACCGATGCGCCATTTCCCAAATGACAGACAACAATTCGCAATTCTTCAAGTGGAACCTGCATAGTGAGAGCCACTTGTTGTGCAGACCATTTGTGCGAAGTACCATGAAACCCAAATCGTCGAATACCATGACGAACTGCAATTTCCTGGTCAATGGCATAGGTCTTTGCACGTCGTGGCAACGTCGCGTGAAAGGCCGTATCAAAGACAGCCACTTGCAAGACAGTCGGATGATGCTCTCGACACACTTCAACCCCAGCAATATTCGCCGGCAAGTGCAACGGGGCCAATTCAACGAGATTTTGTAGATCTTCCAACACACCCGTTGTAATTCGTGTGGGATGAACAAACCGTTCTCCACCATGTACAACACGATGTCCAATCGCCTCAATCGGCTCTTCAATCTTGTTCAAAATCGATTTGATAGCCTCCGCATGCCCAACATCGCCAAGTCGCGTTTCTATATCCGCTTCTTTCAAAACACACGGTTCTGTTCCAACACGCTCAACCCGAAAAGATTGAAGACGTTGCAACGTTGATGATTGGAAAACATCAGCCTTGATGCTTGAAGAACCACAGTTGAGTACCAAAATGGTCATTTGTCACCTCTTTTTGTGAGGTGAGTAATGTATTTGCCAAATCTTGTCGAGTCTACAGTGTTTACAATGTTTACAATGTTTACAATGCTTACAACGTAAAAGCAAAGTCCTTCAACAATACACCCGGCAACCGAGAAGAACCTGTTGAGCGATTGTAATAGGTCGATGCTGAAAGCAATAGGTCTCTCTCAACAGTCAATGCTTCGAGTTCACTACCCAACATTCGATGGATCGTGTCATCAAAACGCATCACGTTCAGAGGAGCAACTATCTCTCCATTTTCCACCCAAAAAGTGGCAAAACGGGTCATTCCAGTCATTCGACCCGCAGTGCGGTCCGAATAATTGAGATACCACAAGTTTCCAATCCACACCCCCGTCCCCAACTCCTTCAAGACATCTGCAGTCGGTAAGTCACCCGCTGTAACAGCAAGTGAATCTGGACTTTCACCACCATTTGCACCCGTCGTTTGAGCACCGAACTCTTTGGCCGACCGTGGAGAAATCAATGCACCACTCAATCGTCCTTCTTCTATTAGAGATACTTGAGAGGGGCGGCGAAAACCATCTGACTGAAAATCTGGTGCCACACCACCGACAACGTCTTCTTGAAGAGAAAATTGAGGAGACAACCGTTGGTTGCCTTCTAAAAGTCCAAGTAAAGGAGTCGTTTTGTTCTTGTGCGATGCCAAACCAAAACCACTCCAGCTGAGTAGGTCAAGGATTTCAGACAGGGCAACCGGTGACAAATAGGCTCGTACCGAACCAGGTTTCAATGTTTTGGATGGACGAGCCAGCAATTTCAATTGGGCTTTGGCATCCTTCATTTTCGAAGCGAAGACATTCGAGTCCCATTCTTTACCTGCGTAGCCAGACTTTACCGCTTTGTCGACAGAGTGAACCAATGACCAATCCCAATTGAAATTGTGACTGGAAAACCAATTGCGTTGTCCAAATGAGTTTGCAAAAGCACGGTAATTACTACCCGATGCCAAAATCCCTACACAATCAAGCCCAGTAGATTCCTTCAAGATGTTGTCAACCATATCTGCGGTGGTAGGCAATTCATTGGTCTCGATGTGCTCTGAATTGTCAACGGATTCGTTGATGAGCAAGTGCGGATCTTCTGGAAGATGGGGCAACAATTCTCGTAAATCATGCAACTGAGCACGAAGTTGTGCTTTATCCGCTTCCAAGTCTCCAATCAGTCCAACCGTTACAGAGCATTGTCGCTTGCCTTGCAACAGACGCAACTGTAAATTTGCTTGAGAAACAGAACCCGGCTGGCGAATTTGACCATGATTGATGCGAACAAAGTCAGAGTCTTCGGCAGTCAAATAAGATGTATACACTTCGTCCCCACGCATTTGTGAGGTCAAGAAGTCCGCCAATTCCATAAAGTGCTTTTGCATTATGCACCTCCAAATACGTCAATATTTCCAAACAAACAAGCCGGAGAAGCATGTCCCACTCGGATAACTTGATTGGGCTCACCTTTTCCACAATATGGTGTTCCAAGAACCTCAAAACTCTCTCGATTGGCAACGCCCTTCAACGCTTTCCAGAAGGTTGCTGAGATGCCTCGATAATTTGGATTCTTTACAATCCCTTTTCGCTCGCCATTTTCAATTAGTTCTCCCATCTCACATCCAAACTGAAACTTGTTGCGAGAATCATCAATCGACCAAGAAGTATTGGTGTGCATCAAGACACCTCGCTCCACAGAAGCAACCAATTCGTCTAGGCTCTTATCACCAGGCTCGATGTTGAGATTTGCCATACGGTCCATTGGAGGTCTGTTCCACGAACATGCACGGGAATTGGCCACACCAGCCATATTTGAACGGTGTTGAGAGATTGCGGCTCCCAATGGGCGCTCCAACATTCCATTTCGAATGAGATAGGACTTTTCTGCGGGGGTTCCATTGTCGTCAAATGCATATGAAGCAAACTCTTCTGGTACATCTGGATCAAAGGTTACATTGAGCAGATCCGATCCATATTGAAAAGAACCAAACATGTCCATGGTAACAAAAGATGTCCCTGCGTAATTTCGTTCATCGCCTAAAATCCTGTCCAACTCCAATGGGTGGCCTATGGACTCATGGATCTGCAACATCATTTGATCTGGCATCAAAATCAAGTCCATATTTCCTGTAGGACAATCTGGGGCTTCAAGAAGTTGTATTGCCTCCGAAGCAATCCGGGGACCAGCGTCACGATAATCCACACGATCAAAGACTTCCCATCCTGTTTGTTGAGAAATACCCCTAGAACCAAATGACCGTTTTTGGGTCTGTCCTTCATGATGAGCAACCGCCATCATATCCGGAGCCAACATCTCCCACTCTTGGTGAACCTCTCCACCTTCATTGGTTAAATACAAGGATTCAGTTCGCACACTCATCAAGGAAGACGACCAATCAATAATGCGTTCGTCAATTGGCAGTGCTTCATCAATACCACGAAGCAAGTCCAACTTTTCAGAGAAAGACACATCCGTCCAGCCACGTTGTACAGTAGAACGATACGTTCCAGTACTGTGTGGCATGTTCAATGTAGAGGGATCGAAAACCATCTTTCCATTGCTTCGATGTGCCCAATCCATCGCCTTTGAAAAGGCCTTCTTCAATCCAGACTCGGTCAGATCGGCTGTTGCGGCATATCCCATTCCACCGTTTACAAAAACAGTGACCATGACACCACGATCAATGGTTTTGTCAATCGGCTCGAGAACACCACGTCGCATTCCGATAACTTCGGTAGTTTCTTGTACGTAGCGTAAACTGGCAAAGGATACCCCTGCAGGACATACCGACTTGAACTTTTCTTTTAGTTGATGAGCCATGTACTCTCCTTGGGAAAATGCTGTATTTGGAGATGCTATATCTCAAAATCATACGATTGTCCACTGTTATCGCTGACTTTCAGACAGTATGTCGATGGTCCATATTGGTACTTTTAGCGCTCAGACCATGACAAAACACTTCGTGGTTGCACCACATCAAAATCAAACCCCAGACGCACACTCTCTGTCATGGGACCAATGGTTCGAGTATCTGTTTCAATGGTCAAATGTAAAATGGACTTCGGCATTTGTGCACAAACAAGTGTTAATCTACTCAAGGTCAACATATCCTCATAAATCTCTAGATCTTCGAACACTGATTCGTACCGACTGTTCAAATAACTTAAACAATCAACCTCCTCTATTTTCCCAAAGACAATGTACACTACATGAATACAAACGGATTCGTCGTGTAAGTATCGTTGTAAGGTATTGTCTCCACATATAGGACAATGTAAGTCGTATCTATTGAGATTGGATTGAAGGACGGCATGGTTCACGATACTCTCCGAATGAACAAATCAGATGCTTAAAAGCACGATGGTAAAGTCACATTCGGACAACAATATGGTTGGCTATATCCAATCCTCTTTATATAAACTGAACTATTCTACTGGCTCTGCTGATATCTGTCCATTGTGATCTTTGGTGTAATGCATCAGTGTATTTTCCCACACAAATACACCATGTACAGTGAATGTATCCTCAGTCGTTTCAACCCAATAAATGGCATCTTTGGGTTGCTCTATCCAACCAAGAGACGAGGCTGATGGTGTAACGGGTGCGTTGTCCAACAGAGACGCTGGTACGACAAATTCGGTGTCTTCAAAGATACCCGTTTGACCAATCGGTAAATACGAGCCTTCTTGTATAAAATGTTGATGTTGTTTGACAGCCAAATGTCGAATATGACGCTGAGACTCTGAAATGGGAGCCTCTGGAGATGGTTCTGGCAACTGCCCCGCAAGAAAAGGAAGTAGACCAGTCCAGCTTCCATCGTGTGTCATTTTCACATCCAACGTAATTTGTGCAAGCTCATCTACAGACCGAACGCCGACTTCTACTCGATCCAATCCTCCTGCAAGCGTACCAATCATCTGTGGAACAGATAACCGTAGAGAAACCGGATGCTCTTGTGCAAACTCAGCAAAAGAACCCGTCACCCATTCTGTTCCCTCATTGAGCATCATATTTTCAATGGAAGCCTTCGTATTGCCCAAAAACAATCGTCCATTGTCGACACCTGCATAAAACACTTGATCTTTATTTACAAAAGAAAGAATACGCTTGTCCAGTTCAACGGGTTCCAAACCTGCTTGTCGTAAAGAACGCTGAATCCCTCGCCAAATCAACCATGTCGATTGGGGCTTCCCAAACCGATTGTGCAACTCCAACGCCACAGAGATTTGAGGATTGTCTCGAATGTTGATGTCCTGAAATGCAACAATACCACCCGATTGAATCCGAAGTCGTCGTGAGATTTTATTGGCTTCCTTTTCAGACAGTTGCAACCGTTTTTGAATGGTTGGATCTGCAAAGAGTTCAGCCCAATCAAAACCAAGTGTCATGATAATGGCTGGAACATCAGGTGTTCGCACAACCAATGGTGTCGCACCTGTACCGGCCAGTGCCATTGGTAAAGATTCTTTGGGAGAAAACAACAAAGAAAATGGATCTTGTCCAAATGGGAGAAACAAACCACCATCCAGTGGGATTTTTGTTTTGGGAATGTTCATATCACTGCTTACCATCACCCAACACCCTTCTGCAGAATGACTCTTTGACATCTCACTCAAAACATTCGGTAGTTCTACTTTTTCTTCTGCATCAAGAGATTGAATATTGATGTAGCCATCGTCTATAACAGCTGTCCAATGGTCATCGACCAACTCCATCTGCCATTCGTTCTTTCCTGTTTGCCAGACCTCTGCATCGTCTTGAAGTACATTCAGTAACTCTGTAACTGTCTCTGCGGTTCCAACATACGGAATCTTCATTGTCAATTCTTCACTTCCGTAAGCAATCAGAGAGCCATTGGGGTCTCCTCCCAATTTCTCGAATCCATCCATACCGATTTCTCCCAGTCCTTTGGTGCTGTCTCGATACGCATTTGGAAGCATCTTTTCCAATTCCATAAGTCCAGAAATCGGATTGCATTCCACCCAAACCTTTGGGGTTGAAGGTGCTTCAATCACAGGTTCTACTTCTGTTTGGATCAGTTCTTGTGCTCCAACAACATTGATCCATCCCAGCAACGATATCCACATGTTCACTCTCCCTTAATTTATGTCGATTTATGTTGATTACTGTACCCAACACACCCCTTGAATGCAATCAAAATTCCCTGTAAACACAGAAAGAAAGATCCATCTAAAACCACAGACTCACCTGTCAAAAGACATAAATTGGAGTATATTGCAGACATGAAGAATCGCAAACCAACAATTCGCTTCCTCAATCTTATTGACGATGCCAAGCTTCGAGTAGAATCTATCCCCGCTGAAGAGGTACTTCGTAGAACCAACAAACGCATCCTATTGAATCTAATTGACGTTCGTGAATACAGAGAGTTTTTGGTTAGCCATATCGAACTGGCCAAGCATATCTCTAGAGGCATCTTGGAAAGAGAAATAGAGTTTCACTACCCCAATTTATCAGACGAATTGATTGTGTACTGTTCAGATGGGCTCCGTTCCACATTGGCTGTAGATACACTCTTGAAGATGGGCTACACCAACGTGCGAGTCATGGATGGTGGATTTAAATCGTGGAAAAAATCTGGTGGAAAAATCTGCTTGGCATAACAATATTGGTGCATTTTCCATTCTATACAATCGTGAAACTCTATAGACAAAACGGCTATTTCTCGGTACATTGTTGAAAACGAGCGCCTTGCATTCTAGAGTGAGTATTATGGACATCACACAAAAATTCACACTGTCAGCCGAACTGACTCAAGAGCAAATTGATTTTTTCAACCACTTTGGATTCCTCCACTTCACCAATGTGGCTACTGAAAAAGAAGTCGATGGGATCCTTTCAGAAATGGCAAACATAGAAGAGCGATTCCTTTCTGAAAACCGAGAAACGGTGCTTGGCGTTCCCATTCAGTGGGGTGAAAATGA
>Ga0206130_10007009_pt1 | contig 12646 bp, 13 predicted proteins | sample Helgoland_Spring_9_FD_148637 | JGI IMG/M metagenome (GOLD analysis project Ga0206130, IMG submission 148637) | Pelagic subsurface seawater microbial communities from Kabeltonne, Helgoland, North Sea - Helgoland_Spring_Bloom_20160512_1 | ecosystem: Environmental > Aquatic > Marine > Epipelagic ... | reverse complement strand
TCGCGACCCTGAAAAGGCGGAAGTGGTGCAAGCTTACAGCGCAACACTACGATCAGGAATATCTGCCAAAACGGCCAAAAGCTGCGGACGCGAAAGCCTCTTGCAAAAGCCCCCTGAACCGTCAGGTGACGCGCCGTTAAGCTGAAAACTCTGTTTTGCTAAATCAATTCCTACGATGCCAACATTGTCCATGGATGCTCTTTGTTTGGATGGCAGTTTAAACGTCTGCCATTCTGGCACATTGCGATGCCGTCGGGTGGGGCATCCACCCCATCATTGATGTATTCGAAGATCGTCATCTCAGTCTGTCGCCGTGTCTCCCAGCGGTTGCGCCAGATCAGCTTCGTCTTGATGGATTTCAAGAACGTCTCTACCATGGCATTGAAGCTTCTATATTCGTCAAGGAGCGCTTTGAGCTGACTTTGAGACCCAGAGTTGGCTGTATATTTCTCGGACGATGTAGCGTTTTAAGCAGTGGATGATCTCACTTTTGCTCTTCCCGTCCTTTGTGCGTTTCTTGACATAAGCAAGTGTTGCTTCATGGCTCCGCATTCTGAGTAGGCAACACGATAGAGCGCAGCACTAGCCTGTCGATTGCCGCCTGGGTTCAATCAAAAGCGATGTGTTTTGCCACTTCATGCGGGGATTGGGCAGAGGCCGCAGAGCTTCGCAAAGGCCGCTTGTGAACGGATGCGCGTTGGGTTGTCGCCAACCGTGATCAACATCTCCGCAACTGTCAATGTCGCAATACCATGAGATGTCATCAGATCAGCTGCGCGTTCAGTGCCAAGTCGCTCTAGTTCTTTGTCCTGCGTGATGATCTGCGCCTGCAACCCTAGCCAACGGCGCGCCAAGGCACACGCATGGCTGGGTTTGCGCAGGCCATTGTATTGTTAATCTCACCGGGCCTGAAGGCTGCAATATGCCGGATTAATGCGACTTTCCCTCTGCTTTCATCCAGCACGTCACGCAGATCAGCAGGTGCGTTGATGACGAGCGTTTCAGTGTCACCATAGCCTGTGAGCGTGATTTGACAGCCGTATCGCGCGCAGCTTTCAAATGTCGGATCATCTGTGATATACCTGTTTGTGTTTTAGGCCGTGCTGTTGGCGGCCATGCTGTTGGCTGCCCTGAGAGAACGGATCGGGCGGCCCTCTCTGCATCCAAGGTGTCTGTCTTGCCCCTGCGTGTAGCGTATGACGATTTGGTTGCATGACCTCAACGACGTTGTGTCCTTGAGCCAGCAAAGATCGCGAAAGACCCGCGCCATATGAACCTGTCCCTTTGATTGCAAATGCGTGAACCTCGCCAAGAGATTGAGACCAGCGTTTCAACTCTCAATATCCCTTCGGATTAGTAGGACTGGACAGCGCCGCCAAGTACGTGCCTTGCGTATCAAGGGCAACAGCAACATGTGTTGCTTTGTGAGTGTCAATGCCGATGATCATTTTACATTTATAATTCATGAGGCCCTCATTGCTAAGAATGCCTAAGGCACCGATCCGAGGGGACAGCACTGTGATGGGGCAGCACTGTGATGGGGCGTCCCCGTCAGGCTCCTATGAGGTCACATCTCGCCCGTTGCCGGGGCGACTTGATGGTTGACACGTCAATACAATGACACGCAGTCAATCGTAACATGGGTCAGGCCATCAAGCCGCAATACCATACTCACAGTCGTAACAATTGCCTTTGCCATTCATCGAGACCTTGAAGCTGTGTTAGCAAAGAATCTTGTGATGGTCGTGCGAACAATATTGGGCGGCTTCAAGCGGTCGTGACCACGGTTGGTTTAAATCTCATGCCAGAATTTCGTTTGGTGCTTTGGCGGGTGTTTTCCAGCCAAGCGTTTTGTAGGGTCGGCTGCTTAACGTTTAGGCAACTGCACCAAATTCTTCTCGACGGTGCTGGTTAAGGTCTGTGCCTTTTGGAAAGTATTGACGCAAAAGCCCGTTAGTATTTTCATTACTCCCCCGTTGCCAAGGGCTTTGAGGGTCATAAAAGTCGATATCGATTCTAGTGTCTGACTTCAGTTTTTCGTGTTGAGCCCTTTCAACCCCTTGGTCCCAAGTCAGCGATTTGCGCAGATGGTCCGGCAGATCTTGCATGGTTTTGGTGATGGCATCGCAAACAGCTTCGGCTCGGTGTCCGGCAAGTGCCGGACCATTCTTTTGACGGGCTTTGTGCCCGTTCTATGACCGGACATTGGTGGTAAATGCTGTAAAAGAGTAAAACAGGTCGTCCGTTCAATCAGCGCACCCATAGCCAAGCTCTTGAGAGCAAGGATTAAATCGCCCTCCCAGTGCCCCGCAACGGCCCGGTCTCACCCTCGGCAGGACACTCGCTGATCATGATCTCATCACAGATAAAGGGTTTTCTTTTACCCTTTCGACGTGCCCGAGGCACGCGCAAAGCCCGACCACAATGCAAACAAGTTATAAGTTCACAGCACAGCACACCACGTCCCTGACTGAACAAGGCCTGGTAAATGACTTCGGAGACGATGCGCATTGTTTGATCTTTCGGGTATTCCAGTGGCAGTCTCCTCGCAATCTGTTCTGGTGACCAAATGCTGCCCACCAACGACGTCACCTTCGCACAGAGCGACGCTTGGTCCAGACGGCCTCGCGTCCTGACGACATTTTCAGAGAGCCTTTTTTCGACATATTGGAGCAATGTCAGGTTCTGAGCCAGCTTTGTGGATTTGGGGTGTTTTTAGTGCGATTTGCATGCCATTGCGCTGTTGTTCACGATACTCAAAGCCGCCTCTTCGCTGGAAAGCCCTTTTCCGATCAATCACTAGAACAAAACCGCCTAACCCCAATTTGGGATGATTAATGTCCGAGATAAATTCAGCTGATGTGACCCTTCTTTGCCCTCAAGGACGCAGCTTCTTTTTTCTAGGTTCATGACCTATTAATTTTATTGATGCTTTCTCGCCTGTATGATTCACTTCCGCAAACTGCGGGGAATTTTATGAGCAATCTTTATTGGCTGAGCGAAGATGAAATGGGGCGGCTTCGACCATATTTTCCATTGGGCCGAGGTAGGGCCCACGTATATAACAACCGTGTTTTGAGTGGAATTATCTTCTTTAACCGCAATGGGTTGCCCTGGTGTGTTGCTCCCAAAAAAAACTGTCCATACAAGACTTTATAAACCCACTGTAAACGGTAGATTGATGTGGGGTATTTGCGAGGATCATGGAGGGGCTCGCTGCCAAAGCACCAGACAACAAGACGATCTCCATCGACGCAACTTACCTCAAGGCACACCGTACGGCCTCCAAGCTGGGGGTAAAAGGGAGGGAGTAGACGGCTGATTGGCAGCCAATCCGGTTCTTCATGACCACTGGCCAGCTCAGCGATTATACCGGAGCGAGAGCCCTTGTCAGTAACCTGCTGATTGGTTATTGGGAGATCGGGGCTATGACGCAGACCGGTTCCGTATAGCCCTGGTGAGTCTAGGGATAAAGCCTAGCATTCTAAGACAAGAATCATCAGGCAAGGCGACTAGGGCGGGAAGCATGTGCAATTGAACTGCCTCTGTTCTGAGGTCGAGCTTCAGGTAGAGGCCGGAAGCGGCCGTCATTGTAATCATGTTACTGCGACGATTGATCGGTCAAGGGCGACGATTTACACACCGATCTTCGAAGACATACCGGGGCCCCACCGAGTTTTTCTTTTCAGTTTTGATCTGCATCGCAACCATTGGTTTTGCGCGGTTCCTTCACCCGTCTCTACAAACGTTGCGGTGGCGTTTCTGTGGATGTGCGCTTACAGTTTCCAAGTGTTCAAGTCGGGCTCTTAGGCTTTTTTTGTGGTGTGATTTGTTTGGGGGGTAGGATTTGAACCTACGACCGTGAGGTTATGAGCCCTGAGCTTAAGGCTGCGACTAACAATATGTCAGATCTACGAAGGTGGGATGAAACTGGGCGCAGCGATAGAACTCCCCTGCCCCGCGTTGTACATTCAGCACGCCTTGTGCGGCCATAACGCCGAGCGGTGCGCGCATACCGAGGGCAATCAATCACAACCCCACCAAGTGCCGCACGATAATGACAATACTAGTCCCGCAGGATCCGGCGCTGTTCATCGTTCATGGGGATATCTTCAGCACTCAAGGCACGAATTGCATCGCTTTCCAAGTCTTCATATTGGCGCGTTCGAACTGACCAGAAAAACCCAAGCAAACCGCACAGACCGAGACCGATTGAAATTGGAATTAGGTAAATGATCACATTCATTTTTGTTCCTTTAATCGCAAACCATTGGCAAGGACGGCAATGGATGAGGCCGACATCAACACAGCCGCGAGTAACGGGCTGAGCAGGCCAGCCAGTGCCAAAGGCACCGTAACAATATTATAAATCGCTGAGAACCATAAATTTTGACCGATTAGGCGCTTGGCATCATACGCCGTGGCAATGGCACGGCAAAGCAGTCTTGGGTCTGGTTTGGTCAAGACGATGTCGGCCGCAATTTGTGCAACTTCTGTCGCGCTTGCGAACGACACTGAGACATACGCCGCCTGCAGGGCTGGTGCGTCGTTTATCCCGTCGCCGAACATCAAGGGCTTTTGTCCCATAGCGATGCCGTCTTGAAGAAGTGTCAGCTTATCTTGTGGTGATGCAGCCGCATGCCAGGTCTTTATGCCGTGTTTTTGCGCAAAGGCCGCAACTGATAGATGGCTATCACCTGATAAAAGTGTGAGGGCAAGGCCTTTATCATTCAGAAATTGGATCAGAACAGACAGGTTCTCGCGTGGGGTCTCTGCAAAAGCAAAACAATGAATTTCGCCATCACCAGACCGAAACCATAGCGCAGGATGATCTGGAGATGTTTCAGATCCAACGAAGTGCGCAGATCCCAAGCGCGCACCATCAGAGGCCTCAATGCCTTGTCCCGGGATTTCGGTCAGGCCGGGGTCAGGCGCGATATCCAGATCCACACACAACATCTTAGCAAGGGGATGGGCACTTCCCGCCGCCAAGCGTGCTGCGGCCCGGTGAACAGTCGCGTCACAAGCACTCAGTCGCGGTAGCGGTGTTGAAAGCGTTCCGGTTTTATCGGCAATAACGTGGTCAATGTCACCCAGCCGTTCCAAGGCATCGCCAGATTTCACAACAATACCCGCGCCCATCAACATATTTACAGCGCGTGCCGAAACCGCTGGTGTTGCTAGGCCCGCAGCACAGGGACAAGTCACAACCAAGACCGCCACCGCGATCATCAATGCGTCGGCAAAACTTGCCCCCAACAAAGCGTACCAAATAATGAACCCAAGAACCCCACCACCAATCACAAGCGGGATGTAGCTGCGCGCAAATTGGTCAGCGCGCTTTTGGACCAAGCCTTTGTGGGTAGCCACATCTGCGATCATTTGCGCGATTTTTCCAATTTGCGCATCTTCACCCACATGCGTTACGGACACACGGGCAGGTCCAGAGAAAACGATTGCACCGGCGGTTATCGTCTGGGTTTGAATGACATCACGCGGCAAAGTTTCGCCTGAGATGGCACTTTCATCGACCTGAGCATGATCTGACAACAGCACCCCGTCTGCGGGCACGCGTTCGCCTGTGTGTACAACAACGGTGTCTCCGGCGCTCAGTTGGTCGGCACGCAGGGTTTCAAAGGTGCCGTCAGGCATTTCACGATGGGCATCAACCTGCATCAGATTACGCAGATTTTCCGCGGCATCGCCAGATCGCCGTTTCAGAGCGCGTTCAATAACGCGCCCGATTAACAAAAAGAACACCAACGCAGTGACGGCATCGAAATAGACATAATGTGTATTGCGCAACATCTCAAAAATACTAGCGGCATAGGTGACCGCAATGGCAATCGCAATCGGTGTATCCATTGTCATGTGGCCATGACGCAGCGCCCGCGCGGCTGGCTGATAAAATACAGCGCTAGAATACAGGACAACCGGTGTGGCAAGAGCCGCAGAGATCCAATGCAGAAATTGCATACTGCCCGGGCCCATATCGGTTTCTACCCCCGCCCAAACCGCAAACGAAATCGCAACGATGTTCATCATGGAAAAGCCCGCCAACCCAAGCTGGGGTAGCAATAATTCTTCACTTTTTATGGTACGGCCAGGGTGGAAGGGCAGTGCCTCATAGCCGATCGCACGAATTTGATCTGCCAAGGTATCAGCAGATTGCAGATCAGGGTCCCAAACCAATCGAATACGCTGCACAGAGGCATTGCCGCGCGCCAAGATTACACCTTGCAATTGCCCAATGTGCGTTTCAATCTTCGAGATACAGCCAGCGCAGTGGACGCCATCTAGAACAAAGGTGAGACTTTGCGATGTCATTTGGCTGCCCCAGACGTGTCACGATCCAGCACCTGCCCTTGGTAGGCGCCTACTGCAATGCTAACATGGCGTGCCTTAGTACCAATATAGCCGACGATGAGCAGACCAATAATCGCGTACATCAGATTGCGGAACCGAGGCTCTTTTTCAATCTCGCGCATCAGTTCAATCTCCGTCTCGACCTGCCCATAGGACATAAAGCGTCAGTTTTTTGATATCTTCGTCTGTGAGCCGTCCAGACCAACCCGGCATCACCCCTTGGCGCCCGTGGCGCAGTGTTTGCGTCAAGACATCACGCGAGCCACCATAGATCCATGCTTTATCTACAAGGCTTGGCGCGCCGTTTTCATATCCGCCAGTGCCGCCATCATTGTGGCAAGCTGCGCAGTTCTCTTCGAAGACCAAAGCACCCTGCCCGACCTGTGCCAGATCGTGATCGGAGCCTGAAATGCTCAGCACATATTCTACAACCGCCTGAAGATCGGCCCGTTCTAATACTCCGGCGCCAAAAGCAGGCATTTGCGCCCAGCGGGTTTCCTCACCTATGTGGTTGATCCCAACTTGCAACGTGTATTCGATTTCCTCAGGAAGCCTTGACCAGAGCCAATGATCATCGGTCAGATTTGGAAAATTAGTCTGCCCAACAAGATCACGCCCATGACAAGCCGCGCAGTTATCACGGTACAAGACCCCGATGGCGTCACTATATTTGGCCTCAAGCGTCGGATCAGCGGCAAGTGTGTTTACATCTAATTCTGCAAATTCGGGCATCTGTTGTGCCCGCAAAGCTTCGCCTTGTGCAATCTTAGTGGTAATAACTTGACGTGACGAATATCCGGCAATTCCCTTTGAATAATTGTTGATGAATGGCCAAGATGGATAGAGCAACCACAACAAAACTGCGACCCCAATACTGAGCCACAACCATACACTGAACGCGCGCGGAACGGGGCCATCAAGTTCTTTCAACCCATCCCATTCGTGGCCGGTGGTTAGCCTGCCCGATGGGTCATCAAGTTCCGGCTTCATGGTTGAATTTCCTCGTCTTCAAGAGGCTTAATCGCCGCCTCATCGTAGGTTTTCTTATGCGATGGCCAATATACCCAGACCACTGCAGCCAAGAACATAACCAGTAAATAGATGGCTCCCCATGTCTTAGAAAAAACGAGAATAGTATCATGCGTCATCTATCATTCTCCTCCACATCAAATGCGTCAAAATCAACAAGCGTACCCAGCATTTGAAGATAGGCCACAAGCGCGTCCATTTCTGTCAATTGGGTGGGCTGCCCGTCAAAATCGCGGACCTGCACGCTGTCACCATAGCTTTCGGTCAGATCCTGCTTGTGATCAGCCATAATGTCGGCTTGACGGTTTGCGTCTGTTTCGGCATTTGCAATCTGCGCATCGGTATAGGGCACGCCCACACGCCGCATGGCGGTTAAAGCACCCTTGAGGTGATTGGTATCAAGGCGCTGATCTAGCAAGAATGCATATCCTGGCATTACCGACCCTTTGACAAAGTCGCGTGGATTTGCGAGATGGGCTACATGCCAAGCGTCGGAGTATTTCGTGCCAACGCGTGCTAAATCTGGGCCTGTCCGTTTTGATCCCCATTGGTGGGGGTGGTCGTACATGCTTTCGGCTGCAAGGCTAAAGTGTCCATAACGTTCCACATCTGATCGCAAAGTGCGGATCATTTGCGAATGGCACGCATAGCAGCCTTCACGCACATAGATGTCTCGACCAGCCAGTTCGAGCGGCGTGTAGGGCCGTATTCCCTCAACTTTTTCGATCGTATTTTCAATTGTGAACAGTGGTGCGATTTCAAACAGACCACCGAGCGATGCAACGAAAAGGATCGATACGGCAAACCCGATCCCGCTGCGTTCGAGCTTTTGATGTCTTGTGCTCATATTCCTACTCTGCTGGTTGCAGGACAGGGCGTTGCGCAGCAGGTGCTGGAGCCATCCCTGGGCCTCTTACTGTCATGTAAATGTTGTATGCCCCTAGGCAGGCACCGATCAGGTAGAGCAACCCACCAATCGCGCGTGCAAAATAGTAGGGGCGCATAGCTTCAACTGTATCGATGAACGCATAAACGAAGTTCCCGTTGGCATCATATGTTTGCCACATCAGCGCTTGGGTAATGCCGCTGTTCCACATCGCACCAACGTAAATCAGTGTTCCCGACAGCGCGAGCCAAAAGTGCCATGCCTCTAACCTAAGAGAATAAGTGCCCTCGCGCCGCCAGATCCATGGGACCATTTTGTACATGGCACCGAACGTCATGAATGCGACCCAGCCAAGCGCACCCGCGTGCACGTGCCCAACCGTCCAATCAGTATAATGACTGAGGGTATTTACAGGTCGTATGGCAAGAAACGACCCCTCAAATGTGGTCAACCCATAGAACAACATCGCAACCATCATAAAGCGGACCGCCGGATCGGTGCGCACCTTATCCCAAGCGCCGTTGATGGTGAGAATACCATTGAAGACGGTACCCCAGCTTGGCACCAGTAGGATTATCGACATGCTCATACCAAGATACTGCACCCAGTCGGGAAGTGCGGTGTAGTGTAAGTGGTGTGAGCCGACCCACAGATAAAGGAACGTAATCCCCCAAAAGCCGATGATCGACAGCCGATACGAAAAAATAGGACGGTTCACTGCTTTAGGGAGGAAATAATACATCATCCCCAAGAAACCTGCTGTCAGCAAAAAGCCCACGGCATTGTGACCATACCACCATTGGGTCATGGCGTCTTGGACGCCCGCAAAAAGTGAATAGCTTTTGGCGTAAGAAATATCGATAGGCATGCTGAGGTTGTTAACCACGTGCAGCATCGCGATGACGACAATGAAGCCCATATAGTACCAGTTGGCGACATAGATGTGTGGTTCTGCCCGTCTGGCCAACGTGCGCATGTACAGCATCAGGTACCCAACCCATGCGAACACAAGAATCAGATCTGCGTACCATTCAGCTTCGGCGTATTCCTTGGATTGGGTAATCCCCATCGGATAACCGGTGACTGCCAGAAAGACGAACAGGTTGTAGCCAACGAGCACAAACCAAGGCAATACTTCGCTAGCCAATCGCGTGCGCGAGGTGCGCTGAACAACATAAAACGAGGTCGCAATTAGCGCGTTACCGGCAAACCCAAAGATTACGGCTGTGGTGTGGATGGGCCGAATGCGCCCGAAGTTGGACCAGAACATGTCACCATTCAAGGATGGAATGGCCAGTTGCCATGCAAGAATGTCACCTAACGTAAACCCAATCAATCCCCAGCCAAAGCATGCAAGTACCCCCCACTTACATGCGGCATCGTTGTATTCAAGTGGAAGCTTGGGCTCGGGCTCATTGGCGCGGTTAATCAAATGTACCAAACCCCACCCAGCGGTCAGGGCGATCATATATCCATGGAGCACATATCCTGTTTGCCGCCCATATCCGAGGATCGCTACACCCAGAACAAAAACCAACAGCGTGATGATAAAAATGATGCAAATTTCCACCTTGTAAGAAACACTCATATTGCGACCTTTTCATTATCACGGTGGGACGTGTCGGCATCTGGGTCGTGGTAGAATTCGACGTGAAATCTGACAGCACCTTTGGTTGCAATTTTGTGTAATTCAGCAGGGACGATCACACCCGGTGAGCCAACCTCGACGACCTGCTCGGGCTGCTCAATGCGCGTATAGATGAGCGTTCCGGTTTCCACGACAATCAGACCCCAAGAATTCGGTTTCGTGCTATGATCCCGAAGTAAAGACTTTGGAACCGTTGTCTCTGTGAAAGTTTTGGTCTGGGCATATTTAACCGCCCCATCAGGTAGGGTTAAAGTCACGCTGTTTCTCCTTTGAAAAGATCGCAGTAAGCATGCCAAGAGGCATAGCCCAACAACGGAAAGATCACGATGAGACCAGCAAGGCCAGTGACCACCCCGATCAACACAGCAATACATATGACCGCGGCCCATAGGGTCATCAGTTTGAAATTATGTGTGGTCGCATTAAAGCTCAGCCCCATGGCAGAAAAACAATCAATCTCCCGATCAATGAGCATAGGGATGGAAAAGACCGAAACAGCAAAACCAAGCGCTGCAAAAAGTCCACCAGTGATGCAGCCCACGATAACCATAGCTATCCCATGCGGCGAAGATAGGAGGGTTACCATTGTTTCCATGAACCCTGCAAAGGGCAGAAGGCCAAAGAAGATTGCAAAAATTAGTGTCGCGGCCCTGATCCATGCCAAAGCGAAAACCATCAAGATGATTCCGATGAGCACGACTTGACTGGGTGACGCGATACCACCGCCGCCTGCGCCTTGTCCGCGCCGGCTCAGGCGGTAAGTGCCAACTGCAGCCAAGGGCCCAATAAGCATGCCGCCTGCGATTATGGGCAGCAGAGCCCAACCAAGGTCAAAATACCAAAGCAACGTCAAAGAGATCCAGCCAGCCACAAACAATCCGCCGCCATAGGCAAGAGATTTAAAAAGATTGTTCTTAAAATCGACAACAGCAGACGCGAGCCATCTTGTGATTACCTTTTCAGCGGGTTCATAGATCAATCGGGCTTTAAGTGGCCCATTTGCGGTGTCAGGTATCCGCATGCCGAACGCTTTCTATTTTCACAGGCATGGCAAAAATTGCCCCGCTTATGAGCGTTATGATTTTAATAAACTCACAGATAATAAAGTAAATGTGCATATATGACCCGCCTGTATATTGCCCCGTAATTACCAGATCGGTCCGTGCTGAAAGCAGCGGTAAAATTACGGCGCCTTGAACAACAAATATTGCAATTGCAATCCCTAAGAGCCTCTTAACGCGCGGCGGTGCTGCGAGAACGAACAGCAGTGCCAGACTTGCCATGATAACTTCAAAATATCTAATCCATTGGAATTGGACGCGCCCGACCTGTAACGCGACAGGTAACGTCAAATCCGCCACATGAAATTTTGCCGGTGCCGCGATCATGTTTGCACCGATACATACGCCAGCCCAAATCAAGACCGTTATGATCAAAGCATGTCTTGTCATAACTTGGTTCATTCCGCTTCCTGACCAAAGATTAAATTGCCCAGCGTGGGCGTCATATCGTTTGGTTTTTTTAATGGCGATTGACTTCTATCAAGAGTTTTCTGATTTATAATTAAATTGGTATTTGTAATACTTATTAAAATTTAACAGCGCAGTCAAGACGGTTCGCAAAGAAAATGATACGTCAATTTTGGAAGCGTCACTTCGGCGCATTATTGTAAATAACAAATACGATAGGTTTGCCTCCGAGGCCGACGCAGGCTTAATTCCATCGGCACCCGGAATTATGGTTTAACTCACTGTAATATCGTTATTTTTCTGGTTTTTATGTCATGGTTCCGCCGCGTATTGATCTCAACCATCAAGACATTTCTGACATTGTCGCAAATTTTAAAGGCGTATCAGATTTGACGCTTTGTTGGGGCCAGTTTTTGTGCCCCACGCGGAAGATTGGCCACAACACGAAAAGGAAATCAATCAATTCTCGGCAAGTACATCCTCTGTCGAATCGTCGTTTCAAGGAAGCCTAAAGACGAGTCACATGCGGGCGTGCAATGTCCATCCAAAGCGCTTCAAGAATTGGCTAAAACTGATTGATCAAGCCCTAAGGGCTAGAATTAACGCGCCACAACGCGATCAATGGTCAGCTTTGGCCCCTAGATTTGGCCGCAGTTTACCGTTTGAATTGGAAGCCACGCAAAACGCATCTCGCCAATTTAAAGCAACTCGACGGCACTGAACTAAAACTTACCAAACACATTTTAAACCAAAGTTTTGATATAGGCTGCTGACTTGTTCACCCCTAACTGTAGCCACTTTGAGTGGTCAAAACAGTTGGTGAGATCACGGCCGACATTCAGTTGGGCATTTGCGTTCCGTATTTGTAGAAAAGATTACATCTAAAAGTCAGGCATCCAAGGCTGTGCTGCCGGCCCCAGCCCTGCGAGATCGAACCCCGACCTTGCCAACGCTATTGGAGCGTTATTCATTGGGGGGTATATGGAAGACTGCAGTCGTTTTATAAAGTGGTTTCGACACTGTATTTTTAGATGACGCCAGCAGGGACTTTACCGTGACAGTTTGTCTTAGGGGGCAGGACAATTTAGGCTCAGGACCTATTAATTTCATTGAGGCTTTTTAGCCTTTATGATTCAATCCCGCCAACCGTGGGGGATTTTATGAACAATCTTTATTGGCTGAGCGAAGACCAAATGGGGCGGCTTCGGCCATATTTTCCAATGAGCCGAGGCAGAGCCCGTGTTGATG
>Ga0206130_10007006_pt1 | contig 12651 bp, 21 predicted proteins | sample Helgoland_Spring_9_FD_148637 | JGI IMG/M metagenome (GOLD analysis project Ga0206130, IMG submission 148637) | Pelagic subsurface seawater microbial communities from Kabeltonne, Helgoland, North Sea - Helgoland_Spring_Bloom_20160512_1 | ecosystem: Environmental > Aquatic > Marine > Epipelagic ... | reverse complement strand
AGTGTGGGGGACACTGTGTAGTCGTACCCCGTTTGCATATAGAATTTGTTACCCGAACCGTAAGAGTTGGTGCCTGAATCCACTGTTACGGTGTAGTCGAACACAGGGTTTCTAGCTAGGTAAGGGTATACGTTACTGTTAGCTGCTTCATTCGGCTCTGCTACGAGCCGTGCTTCTGCTGTATTTAGATGCCACTCTGGGTCAAAGGAACCAACCGTCCCTACACTAAACCCATCAACGGTCATGGTCTTGGTGACAAAAACCTTACCATTAACATCATGGTCTGCTGTACCCTCTAGGGTTATATCTTCTAAAGAAACAGCTACGTTAAGTCCTTGAACAGATAATGTAGCCGGGACGGAAAGTGCGCCATTCAAATTGAGCGTTAGCGACTGAGAATCACTATCTGGTATAATATATTTATACCCAACCAGAGCCGCGCCGACCTCTGTGTTTGTTTTATCTGTACCAAATGTATTGGTTGATAATGTCCCTACAAAAAAGCCTTTTTCTTCATCAAATCTTTGTAAGACTCTATATTTATCAACACCATGCATAGACCCCAGAAGTCTTTGCACAGATGCTGTTATTAGACTTTCACCAAAATATGTATCTGTGTTAGATGGGTCAAATGTATTTATCGTTATAAACTGTCCAACTATGACACCTAAATAAGTAGGATCAGAAGCAGGAGGGAACTCAAGTGTTAATGACAGCGAATCACTTAAAGATGTTATGGTTGCTGCGTTACTGCTAATTGTTTCAGACGGCAGATGGTATAGTTTTGGTGCCTGTGAGTAAGTAGTTCCACTGGTAGAGTTAAGGGTTATATCAGTAGTAGCGGGATATGTGTACTCACCGTTTGATACAGGCGCGAAAGCATCCTGCGACACTATAGGTGCAGTGTTAATCTCTGATGTAACTTTAGTTTGAAACGACAGGTTTTTAGATATGGTCCTGCCTGAATCGTCTAAGTAAGTTGCTGACCCCGCCTCATCCCAGACGGGGGGTGAACCTAATCCGTCATAATTGCTAAGACTTGTACTAGTATTTTTATCTCTCATGCCTAGCATGAGAACGTTATCCCAATCGTAGTTTGTACGGCCTTCTATACGAATCCAACCGTAAGTATTAGAGAAAACCATAGTTTCAGGTTTTCTTACTGGATCAGTAGAAATAGTCGATGAAACTTTTACTGTAACTCCTGACGGAGAGAACGGAGCTAAAGAGGCTGTAACCTCTAAACCGTTGTTCATCCAATCAGGTGTAGTAATTCCTTCCCCAACACCAGCGATTGTAATAGGTGCAACACGACCTTCATCTGCTAGGGTGGCAGATGCTATGGGGGCAAAACCGAGCACTTAGTACGCTTCAAAACCAGTTGGCACATTATACGTGCGACTAAACCCTGACCCTGTTTGGATCTGCATATCGACGTTTATAACAGCACCCATATTCCCGATTACAAGGCAAAAAGTATTGTCGGGGTCAGCGTTATTAACACCGCTCAAATCATTATAGGTTGTACCAGCAGCACCTGTGGATGTTCCGGGGTCACCTCCCAAAGCATCGCACCACTGACCATTCATGCCTATCCAAACACGTTTAGCAGTTGTGTCGTAGGCGAACATAAGACAATCACCATCGTCAAAGCCAACACTCGTGTTTGTTCTTGGGTCGCCAGCAGCCCAAACGCTAGTGCTTGTCCAACCGCTTGATGTTTTTGTATACGTCCCATTTCGGCCAACCTGACCACTTCCCCTTAAAAAGCACCAGTTCTTTGTGCTTGAGTTGTAACCAACAGAGTTCGAATGTGCAGCCGTCGTGTCAGCAATACCAATCCACAGTTCAGGATGCCCACCCGTTGGAGAACTGTAGGTAGAAAGACATTTGACTTCAAAATATTGTTTGCCGCCTTTTAATGCGTCAGTGGGTAACAAGCCGCTGCTTGATATATAAGTTGTTGTTGTTGTTGCATCTATCAGTCCCGTGCTGCTTGCTGCAATACTCCCTGCCCCACTCGCAGTGTAACTGCTGACTGTAACAGACTCAGAAAAAACTAAGTGCATGGTCGTTGTGCCAACAACCGTGGCAACACCATCACTGGCTCTTGTTCTAAATGTTATCGTGCCTTGGTGTGCAGTGTTTGTGGATGGTGTAAATGTGTAAGTGCCATTTGAAATTGCCACATTAGTAAGTTGAGGCGGCAAAGAAGATGTTGAGTAAACGGTTGAACTAGTGAATGCGTCCCAATCGTAAATTATGGGGAAGCTGTCCTCATCCACAGCCACGACAGTAAAAGAGGTTGTTCCACCAGCGTTGTTTAAAGTGTGTTCCGCAGGTGGCGCAGTTGTAAATCTTGGCGCAAACTGAGACCCAGTGCTAACCCTGTCCCATTCTGTGCCGTCGTAGATATAAAGACCTTTATTGTCAGCCGTAAATGCTAAGTCTTTTGTAGATGCCGAAGAGGGTAATGCTGCATAGTTAGCTACAGTGGTAATACTAGCCGCTAACCCCGCAGGAGAACTAGGAACCCATGAACTTGAACTTGCGTTCCAAGACAAATTTTGCCCGTCAGAAGGGGTGGCAGTCGATACATTGTCTAAGTCGGCTAAGTTTACAACTACATCTTCCGCTAACATCGTTAAGAATATGTTAGCGCCACTGCTTGAAGACACATCAATAGCAGAATTGTTTGACTCAGAGGACACAGAAGGCCCACGGCTTATGCTATAAGTAGAGCCAGATAATGTTACCGTACCAGTGCCAGATTCATAAGAATTGCCATCAATAATGGTGTAACGAACAACATCAGAATTAGCCACAGAAGCATCTGCTAGGCTTTGAAAACCTGCTAAAGCAGTTCCGCAGGTAACGCTACCTGTCCCAGTAGATGTTATTGCTACCTTTACACGGTTAAAGAACTTTGCCATTTAGACCGACCCTCATATTAAGCCAATCTTAGGATACTTGTAGTAGAACCTGCGGCTGGGAACTGGATTGTAAAATCACCTGCAGTAGCACTAACCGTACCGCCAAAGTCAAATATTGCTACTATGTTGTCTGTATCAGCCCCTGCAGGATGTTGTTGGTTGTATAGTATGCAACCGTCTGCCGTTACAGTGACATTACTAAACACTGCATCTTGAAGGTCTATAATAGCCACGCCACTGACTAACTTAGGGTACGGTGTATTTGAAGCTCCTACATCGTCACTAGCAATATTAGCGGGTGCGCCAGTAGCGAATGTATTAAAAGGACTGCTTCCATCGCTATAATTTGTACCTGTTGGCTGTTGACTCGCAGTGTTGAACGTAGTCCAGTTAGTAGTGGTAGAGTCAACAGTAGAAGAATTTTCTTTTATCAAAGAAACTCGCATTTGGTGAGCATCAAAATCGTGATTACCTTTTAAAAGCTCTAGTTTAAACTTTTCCGACAGCCCAGTGGTCACATTAGTCATATCTTAGTTCCTTCTTGTTTTACGCTATGCGAATTAGCGCATTGGAAGCGTCTGCTGTGGGCATGACCACCGTGAAGTCACCTTGGTTAGCCGCTTTATCAACGCCAAAATCTAAAACACAAACTGCAGGTGTGCCGCCCCCAGATACGGGAGCGTTATTATACAGAAGTGCGCCTCTGACGCCCGTTATAGTAACGTTGGAAAACGTCACATCACTAAAGTCAACCAGTGCGGTTGTCCCTATGGCTGCAGGGGTTACACTTGTCATAGAGTTACCCGCAGCAGTGTAGTTCGTCCCGGTAACCTCTCCCCCAGCCGCTGCAGACGCAGTATAACTTACCGTAGTAGCATCCAACGTTGCGCTGTCGGTAAACAAGGCTAATTTAAACACATTACTAGCAGTAGTAAAATTATGGACCCCTACCATAATTTCGGTCTTAAAAGAAGTACACATATAGTTGCCTGAGAATGCCATGCTACATTTTCCTTATATATTCTGCTAGCTTAGGTTGCCCAGCGTCCTTAATTGCGTTGTATACAGTAGTTCTGTCCGTTTTAATAGCCTCTTTCATATACAAGGCTATGACAGCTTCCATACTTTTTTTGTAGGCTATGGCCTGATCCCTAATGGCAGGCGGTGTACTGTCTGCAATGTTAAGTAACTTATCTGTGCATCTCTGCGCCACTTCTTCTGGCGTAAAACCACGATTGTTCGTAGTTGAAACAGATACATTACCTACTTTTATTTCAGGCAAATTAAGGTTCATCGTGCATCACCATCCCTATAGCTATCTCCGTAAGATACCTCACGTTTGTTAGCGGCATCAAGTATAGACAACTGAGAAAGTGCAGAATTATACCTATCAAGATACTCCCGCATTACATCAGGATCACCTTTCATAAAAGTATAAGCCTCTACAAGGCATCCATATAGGAGGACTGTATCGGCGTTCTCACCTAGCCAAGATGTGCTGCTAGTAACTATCGAAGGTGGTTCATAGTAATAGTGCAACTCTACTACATAGTTAGCGTTAGGTGTTGGCCCTACTATAAAGTGTCCATGCTCCCCTGTAGCTACTAAATCACCGTCAAACTGTCCATAATACTTAGGAGTTCCTTGCGTAGCGGCTATAGGGTACGCCTCCCTCATAAAGCTAGCTTCTTTCTCTAACAGGTAAGAGTAAGCGTTAGTAGTAGGATCAACTATTGCTAGGGAAAAAACGGCCAAAAAGTCTGAAGGCCGTTCTAAGTATTGATTACCCTGCGCTAGTATGCCCGTACTATTGGACCTAACTTCAGGTATGGTAACAGTACGAAATATACGTTGCTCCGCTTGCTGAACAAACGTAGGGATCATAGAGACAAACGTTGCCTCTGTGTTCTCTGTATAGTCCTTTATTGCTTGCGTAAGCTCAGTATAATTCATCTAGTTTACCCGTTTTTGCGGAATTTTTGAGGTCGTGCTGCACCGCTACCGCGAGCAAGTGTACCACCACCCATCTTCTTCATAACTTTACCGCCAGCCTTCTTCTTGGCTACAGCACCGCCTTTAGCCATGCCTTTTTTCTGCATAGGGGGGCGTCCACGTTTACTTCCATATGTTCCGGGTCCACTTGGCATAATCTTATCCTATCTCTACAGTTACAGTTCCAACTTGCCCATTTAAATGAACGAGTTCATGGCCTACAGGGTTCCAGCCCCAAAGTCCCCGTCCCGGCGCATAGTCCGGTCTAGGATTAAAAAGGGACTGTGGGTCAACAACCCGAATACGCCCCAAGAAATTCTGTGGTTGGTCTGGATCAACTACATCTTTACCAACACGGAAACCAGTTTTGTGTCCATCTTGGAACTCGTATACAAGATCTTCTAGTGGGTATCTAAACCCCGTCCGGTCACATATACCGTATGCGTGTTTACCAGACGCGTAGCTCATCTCATACCACCGTGAAAAGTTTGAAAGGGTACAAACATAGAAGATGCGCGATCTTGATCCTCATACGCGGCTAACTTAAACTGATATTCATATTCTTCTCTAAGAGGCACTGCTCTAGCCGCAGCTTCGGGTTTCTTCATAGCTACATGAAACGCTAGTCCTGATACGAGTGCAGGCACAAACCGTGGAGGTATGTTACTTGTTTCTCCCCCTACACCTGATGCAAGACCGTCAATACCCTTGAGACGGAAGTATAGTAGTTGGTAAGCCTGTGTAGTATCCGGTGTAGGCCACAGTGTGAACTTTACTTCTGTAGGTAGCCGCTGCACATATATCTGCGTGGGCCGTCCTACAGTGTTCTTATTAGTCTGCTGTGCGTATGTAGACACGCTAACGCGCTGTAAAGCTGTGTCTATTTGATTTGTACCTGTACCAGTACGTAGCTGATGCTCAATAATATCTATAGTATCTACAGGCATGCTATAATCTATCTGCCCTGCAGTCAGATCGACAGTGCCAGAGTCAATAGTAAACAGGTTGAGACCCCTGTTCTGCCACTCTAGAGTTAAGATATTAAGACTACGGCGGATAGTGCGTAGGTCATACCCAGATTGCATCTGCAAGCCAGCCCGTTCAAAGGCTTCTTCAAACAACTCAGGTAGATCAGGTACGACTGTAGCCATTATTTAGTCCTCTTCTTACCACTAGCAGTAGTAGACCATTTTACACGTTTAGGCCCAGTTTTCTTTGTGGCCTCGGACTTAGTTATCTTAGATGCCACTTTCTTAGGGCGACAGGCAGGGTAGGGACGCTTGGACTTACCTTTAGCAGATTTACGTCCACAGGCTTTGCCTGTCTTAACATCGGTCCACTCTTCACCGAACCATTTGCCAAGACCGCCTTTACCCTTTTTTGGTGCTTTTGCCACGTTTAGCTACCTTGTTGTTGCCGCCTGACCAACCGCCGCCCTTGGATTTATACCATTTGGAAGCCCAAGCATTTGCATAAGCGGAAGGGTAGACCTTGAACTTACTTCGGGCTGCGGACTTGGCCTTAGACCACAATGCTGCATTTGTAGGTTTTGCTTTAGACATATCGCCCCTTAGTCTTACCTCGCGTAGCGCAACCATCTATTTTGCCGCCGCTACGCATTGGTTTCGGTGCAGATTTCTTAGAAGTTTTGTTCTGTCGCTTTGATTTTGAAGGATCAAAACGCTCTGTAAAAAAGGGCTGAGAGGTTATAGGCATAGGCCGTTCACCTTCAAGCATAGTGCTATGTTTAGGTTTTTTAGGCTTTACCGCAGGTTTACCACCCTTACGCATTTTAAGGATGCCACCTTTAGCCTGCCTATCAACATCATCCATAGACTTAAAATCACGCATTTGTGATTTTGGTTTTTTTGATTTTGTAGGGAGACCCTGCGCTTCGGTAAGTGCGTTGTGTATTGCGTCCTTAAACGCCCTACTTTCGGGGTCATACGCTAACTTCTGTTTTTTCTTTGCTTTAGCCATAATCTATCCTAACACTTCCAGCGTCTTCTAGCCTGTCTTAAACGGCTATTAGGGTTTTTTGCTGCTTTGGGGAACTGCTTCATTTGTCCAGCGGAACGGGCGCAGAACGACTTACGCCGCTTGGCATCTTTACTGCCTTTTTTAACCTTGCCCGTAACAGCAGTTTTTAGTTTAGAGCCGGGGTTATCCCGACGATACTTGTCCACACCTTTTTTAGTCATCCCCGCGCCAGACTTAGTTGGGCGTTTTTGACCACCTTTTATGGTGTGACCTTTCATTGTGCCTTTTTCCTTAACTGCCATATATCACTCGTAAAATATTGTAACGGTTGTATTGCTAGGTAGAGAAGCATATATGCCATTTTTGGCAAGAATCCCGTCCCCCGGTATTATTATATCAGTCATACCCTGAGCTTTCTCATCAACCTCTAAAAGCACAGTACCCGACGCAGCAGACGAATTATCATAAAATATGACATCCCCTGATGTGCCAGATGTTGTGTTCACAACCACGCCTCTTAAACGGCACCTACGATTTATAAGTACCGCTGAAGTGTGTGAGTGAGCAGCGAGTACATCATTACCAGCCATAACGATCTACTCTATGAGCAGGGTCATTACATTGCCAGTGCCTGTAAAAGCAGAGACAAAACAACCATTGTCAGCAAGTATACCGTCATTAGGGATGTATACGTCATTCCAACCTACAGGCAGGGTTAACTGAAGTATAATCTCACCCGTAGCACTACCACTACGTATGGTGAAAGCCGCAGCCGCAGCAGCGTTAACTAAAACGCCCTGCAACCTGCCCCGTGATGGGCCTACAAGAGCAGCGGTATCGCTTGCTGCAAAGTTGTAAGCTCTAACCTCTTGACCAGCCATTTAGCTACTCCTTTAAGGTCGTATTACAGTGTTAAACGCTTGTGCATACATTACTGTAATGCGAACAGAACCTGCGTTAGTGGCAGCAGAAGATGTTACAGTCAAACGAATGTCTGATGCGCCAGTGTTACCCCATTCTAAGGTTCCACCACCGCCAGCACCCAGTGCTTTAACGCCCACCGTAGTTCCTGACGCAACCGTGTTGATAATGGTATTTGCGTTACCACCAACTTGCCCAACACTAATGTTGGTTGTAGCGTTAGCCGCAGCTACAAGATCAATAATACAGTTAACGATCTTAGAGTTTGCTGGTATTACGATATCCGTTACAACCGCTGCAAGAGCGCCACCTGCGAGACTCTGTACTGTGTCTTGACACATTACAACGTAACCTACGTTAGCAATGTCAGTGCCTACAGTTGTGCCTGTAGTATTCTTAATATTACCTGCCCGAATTGGACCTGAAAAAGTTGTGTTAGCCATGATAATCTCCTGTCGTGGCAAATGTCAGTTACACACTGTAACTGTCAGGGATAAGTTAGTAGTACAGCACCTTTGGACAAAAAGAAAGGGGCAACCGAAGTCACCCCTCTCAAACTGTCGCCAGTGCCTAAATTAGGCTCCGGGGGAACCGTAGATACCCAGTGGGTCAGAGACACCAAACGAATAACGCTCACGCGCTTTGTAGCGCACGTTACCTGTATCGAAGTCACCATCCATAGATGTTGTCATCGAAGTACGCTCAAAATGCTTCATGCCATTCGGAATATCAGTAGTGATAAAGAACGCATCTGCATCAGTCAGATAATGGTTAACCGTATAACCGCCCGGAATAGAACCGTTTGAGTTAAGCGCGTTAATGTCATTATCGGCTGTACCCACACGATTTACAGTTTCCAGCAATCGTGTTGCCACAAACATAAGACCTGTAGGGATAATGAGCTTGCGTGGGCGCGCAGCGATAAGAAGACCACGTTCATCAACGTAGGCTGCAATATCAATTACCGCTTGCTCAAGCGAGGTTTCATTCAGGTCAGCAGCTACCGCAGGACGGTTGCCGTTTGTAGCGCCCGATACTGTGGGGTGTGCAGTGTTGAACAGCGTGACGCCATCACCTGAGTTAAAGGTGGCGAAGCCTGTGTTCAGCAAATCCGCTGCCTTAACCTGCTTGGTATAAGCCATAGCGCGAGCTAGTGCTTTAGTATAGCGGGTGGACAGTGAATCATACAGGTTATCTTCCATCGCTTCTTCAGTGATAGAGAAACCCATAGCCACAGTTTCATGGTTGTAACGAGCAGTGAATGATTCCTGCGCGTTATCATACGAGATAGCAGCGCCTTCGTTTTTGACGGGTGCAGCGCCAAAACCTGAAAGTTTCACTTCCTCTTCAAAACTACGCTCCGAAGTCTCGGTTTCGTAGATGGCTTCATGTTCGTTTTCGTACTTGTTGTACTCTAAACCAAACAGGGCGTTAAGGCCCGGAAGAAGCTCTTTTAGCGCCTGTGCGCGAGAAATAGCCATTGATTATCTCCTTACAGGCCAAGACCAGCGGTGTACGCATGTGACGAAGGATTGAACTTAACAATCACATCGGTAAATGCGTCACCCACGGTTGATCCGGGTGCGTTAACGAAATCTACGAGCTTAAAAGCAACCGTAGCGGTGGTAGCAGCGGTAGCCACATCCAGAGAGATTCTGGAATTGCCGTTGGCTGTATCCGGGGCGGTCTGATTAACAGCAAAGTTGCTGTGCATCAGGGTTTGCGCTACGGCAGCATCAGCTTGAATTTGGAACAACGCGTTAGGGTCATCACAAATATAAGCCTGAGCATCAGCAGCAACTTGACCTGCAGGCCACTGATTATTCTGGGTAAACCCGCGAACAGTATCAGTGTACGAACAGCCAAGGAAGATGCCAACAGTCCCAGCAGGGAACGGATCGCCGTTTGTTCCAACGTCAGTGACCTTTGTGATGGTGCCATTTGCGGCTACCTGCACAATGTCGCCGTTGGCGATAGCGGTGTTGAACCCAGAAGTAATCGGTAACTGACGAGTTGATCCTGCAAAGGAACGACCCCCAATAGCGTTAATCGGGCGCAAACCGTATGGAGTAGATGTAAGAGCCATTTAAGTCTCTCCTCTATTACGATTCTATTTACAGCAAGCGCCAGAAGGCTACTTACCAAATGAGGTACGAGTAGACCGTTCGGAAGGCATTACGGGCATACGGGGGTCGGATTCCCGCATGAAATTCCTATCTACGGCGTCGGACTGATGTTGTGCAGTCTCCAACTGACCGTACTCTCGGTCTTCTTGCAATTCTTTGGGTATTGCACAGAGCAATAACCCGCCGACTTCAATATTGTCCTTAAAACGTGAGTCAATATCGGACATAATCTGCAATTCAGGGTAGTCTTCTGCTTTCACAGCTACGTACCCATCTCGGAACCTTTGCGAAACATTGGTCATGTCACCTGTACCCAAGGTAGATGTGCGAATCCAGCGGAACGCAAGTCCGTCACGCGGTTCGGGGGTAGGTAACATAGAGGATCGTTTCCACGGTTTTCTGCGTTCACCTGTTTCACGGGTGTTCAAAGAGCGGGGTTTGCGATCAGCCATTGTTCAGTTCCTTCAGTTTTTGCGCCGCGTAGTCTTTTAATGATACTCCAAGTCGCTTGGCGATAGCGGCCTCAGAGGAGGTCAGTTTAACCGTGTTGCGTGATGTAGCAGTATTTCTACCACTCGGGGCCACCACGGAGCCAGCCTGACGTTGCGGTTTTCTGTCCTCTTCAACATCGTCAAACCTATCTGGGTAACGTTGCCTCATAGCAACATCAATTCGACTATAGTATGTATCGGAAGAAGAATCAACTCCTTCTTCTACTAGCTCCTGATGCACAAGCATAGCATATCGCTCCATAGCCTTATCCTCAGTAAACCAAGGATTACGAGCTACCCATTCTTGCGCCTTTTTATCAGGTTCAGGTGCGCGAGGTCTAGGCGCAGGGGCAGGTTGTTCAGGTGCTTCGGCAGAACGGGGCTTCCAGTTTTCAATGCGATCAGCTTCGGTCTGTAGTTTAACCATAGCTGACTGCGCTTCAATAACCGCGTCAGAATCACCCGCATCATACGCCTGTTTATAAGCTGCTTTTGCCTGCGAAAGCTCAGACTCATTACGTGCTTTTGCCTGTGTAATGAGAACGCCCTCACCCTCAGACAAGTTTTTACGTAGTTTATCAGCTTCACTTTTAGCATTTTGTGCGTACTGCACGGCAGCTTCGCGTTCACGTTCTGCTTCTTCTTTGCGTCTACGCTCTTCGTGAAACTCAAACTTTAGTTTTTTAATCCGTTTTTGTACGGACTCACTATGTTTTTCAAGGTCATCATCTTCAGGGATATCAGCTTCTTCGCCTTTGGCTCGGCGTGGTCGGCCTTTATCCTCTTCAGGAGTATCGTCTTCAACCTCTACAACAATGTCTTCAGACGAATCCATGTTGACTTCTACGGTGCCCGTATCTTCTACGGCTTGCTCTGCGCCACTCATGCTCTACTATACCCCCGTGGGTCTTCTACCACTGCTTCTACAGTGTCATCGTTGATAATACGAAACTCCTTACCCATCACCTTAAATCTAGTGCCTGAGTAAGAACGGAAGATTACAAAATCTCCCTCCTCACAGTAAGGTCCACTGGGGAACCGTTCTTTGTCTGTGTAAGCCTCGGGTCCGGTTTTTATAACAAACCCAATTATAGATGCGGTCTCTTCCATAGATTTAAGAGCATCAGGCATAATAACACCGCCTTCTGTTTTTCCATCTAGTTCTGGGACTGCAATTAAGACTTTAAAGCCTTTGGGTTCGGGAAGTTTAGCTTGCAGTTCGCTATCTTCTACTTTGTTGGCCGCGTACATTTTAGTCTCCTAGCAGTGATTAAAGGCTCACAGCGCCCTAGCGTGGATCATCCACGTATTTTTTCCATACAACTAAAAGTTCTATGTATCAATATATCGTTGTTCAACTTCTTTGATTTCTGTAACTATGTTGCCTAACGCCTCATACTCACCCACAAACTTCCAGTATTCCCTGTCATTTGTAGCGCCACCACCTGCTAGATGGTGACGTATTGCGCTGCGTTGTTCCTCTACACGGTTCAGCACCGTTAGGAATATGCTCTGCTCCACGTATTAGTCCCTATCGTTAATTTCTTTAGCTGCTTCCATAGCTAATTTAATGGCTGTAGTGTCTTCGTCTGCCTGCAGTTCAGCTACTTTTAACTGTATGTTTGCTGCTGATTTTATATTCTCAGCCTCTAAACGGTCCTCCTGAACTCCGATGTTCGCCCGTTTATTCTCCATATCAAGCTGTAGCTTGGCTTGATCCATCTGCATCTTGTGCTGCAGTTCCTGCTCTTTAATAGCCATTTCACGCTGCTGTAGCTGCGTCAGGGGGTCTGCTTGTTGTTTAGCGTTCTCTTCAGCGGCTACCTCGGCTTGATCCTTCTTGAGTAGCTGTCCTGCCGCCTGTGCGACCACCTTAGACAGTTCAAGCTCTACAGACTCGGGTAGTGGCTCATCCTGATTAGGTAGCTCTGTGCCTAGCTGTGCTTCGATCTCTTTGCGATACTGTAGTGCTATGTGTTCTGTGATGTGAGACTGCATAGCAGCTTGTATGGCCCCTGCAAACGGCGACTGACCCACGATCTGCTGTATCTTGGGGTCTTGTAACGCCGCCATGTGGGTCATAATATGTGCTTCGTGATCCTGATATGAGAACGCTTTTACAGGCTCTTGCTTCATTATCGACATATTCTCAGACACAGGATCAGCAGGTTTGATATCATCAGGCAGTTTTATAATGTCTTCTGCGTC
>Ga0206130_10007002_pt1 | contig 12654 bp, 13 predicted proteins | sample Helgoland_Spring_9_FD_148637 | JGI IMG/M metagenome (GOLD analysis project Ga0206130, IMG submission 148637) | Pelagic subsurface seawater microbial communities from Kabeltonne, Helgoland, North Sea - Helgoland_Spring_Bloom_20160512_1 | ecosystem: Environmental > Aquatic > Marine > Epipelagic ... | reverse complement strand
TAAATACTTCACTACTAATGTATATTTTGTTTTTGTTTTTGTTTAACTATTATATGCTATTTTTCGCACAACTGGCATCCAGGTTCTCACTTCACGATCATCACTGTAATTTGTTCCCGCGCAAAACTTCATATTAGACATTTCATTTGAAATTTCACTCATTTCGTTAACTAATTCAACTTGTCGTAGCCTCATCAATGAGAATATGGTATATAACGCTTTTTGTGAATTGAGATTCTCATACTTTGTTTTGTATGACATTGCTAATTCCATTTTAATCATATTACCATTTGTGTGGAGTAATTCACCACATAATTTATCCATCAGTATTTCTCTACAATAAAATTGACATCTAATGCTATTTCTGATACTGTTATATTGTCTACTTATTGGGTGAGCAATCAAATCCAACGTCCAATTAGACTGCCGCTCTAGTTCAGGTAGAAATAATAAATGTTTCTCTCCATTATCATCTAGATAGTGTGATGTATCCTTTGTCATATTCAATACCTTAGATTCCAATGTTTTATAAAGCTGGTTATGATAAATTTCCTTAAAGTTTAATAGTGATTGTATTTTTACAATCATAGTATTATATTTACCATCTTCGATTGCTTTTACAATAATAGATGATACGTGCATGTATGTATTTTGGTCGTAATTAATAATTTCATCATCATAAATATCTTTGTATACCTTTTTGTAATATAATTCAGTTAGTGGTTGTCGTTCCATTCTGTCTGTGATGAAATTAGTGGGTGGTGTATATCGAGCATCTCGCAAGCCTCCAGTTAAATCGGGATAATCTTCAAATTCGTGCATATGACTTTATATGTAATTTCAGTTTTAATGTTATTTGCATTTAAATAACATTAAAAATATCAATTTTCTCTCGATACCTATTTTGATAAACATATTTGAATTACGTCATATGATTGTCTATGCAATATTCACTATATGCATAAAAAAAATGAAATATGTTCACAACTGCGATTTGAACCGTTTCCATATAGTATTCTATATTACTAGTCTCCATATACATATACATATAATGGTTTTTTTATATATTTATCTATCTATATTATTGATATACACCTTTGAAGATGTAACAGACATATATCTAAATAGGTGTATTAAATAGTTTATTCATATTTTCCACTTCTGGTCTATAAGAACTGGTTGTGAATATTTTACTAATAAGATCGTCGTCTCTAAATCGAATGCTATATTCTTTGTTCAATTGATTTCTACCAATTCGTCCCAAAGCTTGAATGGTCTTCTCTTGTGTCATAATATTCAAATCTTTACTAATGTATCCATGACAGAATTGGTAATTTGTACCATAAATGTAATCCGATGATGCAATAATTAAATACAGCTTTTGATTCACCGCCAATTGCTTCATTACCTCTGTATAATCTGGATCGTGGTTGTTTGTAAACACTCCTATGCCCATTAACAGCAACAGTTTCCATGTACTATTGACCTTCATCAACATAATTTTCTCAACATCGGAAGACTGAATATTACACGCAAATTCCCTATGTATCGTCTCTTTTTGCGCCCACTTTCTTAAATGAGTCAATGTATTGGGTACAAATAACTCGTTCAATGAAATCGTCTTAATCATCTTGGACAACTCGTCAATTTCTTTTTTCAGCTGTTTATCTTCAGGTTTCATAACATTTTTCGCCATCTTATGTTCCTTTTCAATTTCATCACCCAAACTATCCTCCAACTTTTTCTCTTTTTCGATGAGCATTTGTGACAGCTTGTCATTGTATTCAATTGCATCTGACATATCCTTCATTACCTTTTCTGGGATTTTAGCAGTCTGTAGAACAAACTTGGAAATCTTTTCAACATCGTTTGCTAAGAATATGGTGGGACCATCAGTCAATGTGTGTGCATCTTGGGTTGCTACATAGATATTGGACTTGTATTTAGTTATCCGCTCGGAATTAAAATGCTCGTAAATAGTAGACCACATATCAGGATTGATGCGCTGCAAAATTTCCAAATAATGTAACTTAATATTGTTCATAGTCATTTGAATCAGTTCTGTATATTGTTCTTTGATTGTGAACCGTTCATCTTCAATGAGTCTATTTTTGTCTACATAGTGGATAAATGCGACAATTTCATTTAGATCAAAATATCGCAACAATGTTTTGTATTGCTGACAATGAGATACACATAACTGAAGATCTTCGTAACTGCTATATTTTAAATGCGGCATTTCCACCTGATTGTTACTATTTATTAATGGAATTGACTTGTTACAATCGTGACTTACGATATTGTATACACGACTGTTTTCAAATCTGGACTTGTAGTCTGCAATCGTTTCTTGTAAATCTGACTCGTGTGGCAATGTAGCAGACGACAGAATAATATTAGGGATCGTATTTTTCTGCCAAATCTCTGAAATATAACTATGAAATTCATGATCGTCATAATCCATAGTAATAGTCGGCTCGTCCCAATACATTATCGTATTTTCCGGCTCGTGAAATGCGTTCATATAGTGCATTGCACACAAGTATGACTTGATGTCACATATCATAATTTCTACATTGGACCCATTTGTATTATCGACTTTTTTTTTACCGTCTCTATATTTAATATCTTTACCTGTATATTCACTTTTCACATAATCTTTTACTGCGAAATAATGAAGTCTAATATCGGATACATCGTGACAGCCAAATGCAAAAGCCACTTTTTTACCGACGGATACAGCAGACCTAGCCAATGCTAATCCAACGTGTCGTGCAGCACATACAAATATCACCTTGTGCTTTTCTGATAATCCAAGTGGGCTTAGTGTCTTTCCTGTTCCAGTGGGTGCGATATATAATACCATCTTGGGATTCAGATTTTTACAAATTGTAAACAACTCCTTCTGATGTTCATATAAATGGTAATCTTTGTATTTGCCCAACTCGTCGTTTTTCTCAATCAGATCACTACTTTGCTTGAACATATCTTCTATTTTTAATTCAACATAATAATCCGCTAGAACACTATCAACAAATTTTCTAACACGGTCACAGACATTGGTAATTTTTAAATTATTCAAATGAAGTAGCGTATAATAATGTTTATTCGTTTTCTCTACATTATCCTTGTAGAAGTATCTCATTACTTGTTCTGCTATATGAAGCATATAGAATTCAAATATCCGATGCCCTCTATCTTGGATAGTTTTTGCCAAATGTTCAAGTTTTAATTTTTCCACTGAATTAACGCGTTGAAACTTAATAGGTGTTGATATATCAAATACAAATTCGTATTTTTTTACTAGTCGTTTTATAATTGGATCAAAATATTCTTTATACAAGTGGTTTTTGACATTTTCATTTGGCTCTACCTTTAGAAAATTGATAATTGATGTGTTTTTATTATAAATAACATTCACATCACGATATCCATTTACAATAAGGTTCAGTATTTCCTTTTCATCCTCACCTACTGGGCTTTCAGTAGACTCCCATTCAGTTTTAGTGAGTTTCGTTTGATTTAAATCCATTTTACTTGATTGGTAATGTATGAATATTATATATCCGTGTATTTATATTCAATTTTTATTTAAAATTGAATATAAAATATTCAAGATAATTATAATAAACACAATTAATAATGAGTATGAATAGTCCAATTATTTTAAGTATAGATGGCAATATCGGTTCGGGGAAATCAACCTTATATGAAGACTTGAAAGAATATTACAAAGATAATCACGACATTTGCTTTGTTCCCGAACCCGTCGATGAATGGAAAAATATTGTAGATAAAGATAATGTTCCTATTCTTACAAACCTATATAAAGACACGAACAAATACGCGTTTCGATTTCAAATGATGGCGTATATTTCACGTTTGCATTTGCTTAGACAGCAAGTGAAAGCCAATAAATATAAAATTATTATTAGTGAGCGATGTGTTCAAACTGATAAGAATGTATTTGCACAAATGCTATACGATGACGGATTAATTGACCATGATGAATTTCAAATTTATCTAAAATGGTTTGACGAATTTCTAGATGATATTAAGTTATCTGGGGTCATTTATGTTCGAGCCGATCCACAAGTATGCGATACGCGTGTTAAAATTCGCGGGCGTGAAGGTGAAAACATTCCTCTTGCGTACTTGACAAAATGCCACGAATATCATGAAAAATGGTTGAATGCTGATTTTGGATGCGAAAAGATTTGTATTGATGCAAATGTAGATACCGCGTGTGACGAGCACAAAGATATTCGAATATCGTGGGTAGAAACTATCAATAGTTGGATTTTCAATACTTTATACAGCGATGGAACTAAGGATCTACCTAATACAGTCATTGGAAAAACGAGAAACATTATTTACACAGATGAATCTACATGTACAATGATCGATTCTCCAACTCTGTATTTTGATGGCGCGTGCAGGGGGAATCCATCGTCCAGATTGGGTCTAGGTGCATTAATTAAAGACAGCAATGGCAATATTATATCATCGACCAGCATTGTAGAGGAATGTAGTGAACCAAGAACCAATAATGATGCAGAATACTTGGCATTGATTAATGGTCTTACTTTGGCAAATAAACTGCGCATTAAAAATTTGAATGTAAGAGGTGATTCTGCATTGATTATTAACCATGTAACTGGTACATATCAGGTCCGTGCCGAGAATCTGAAGCCGTTACACGCCGCTGTAAAAACATTAGAATCCAACTTTTATAATATCAATTACCAACATATTAAAAGAGAATTCAACAAAGAAGCTGACAAACTTGCAAACAATGCATTAGATAGTGTGTAATATCTTACCCGAACCACTCAATCTATGTCATTCATGATATATAATTTGTTCACTATTTGATTCGGTTTATACTTCAATATATCAAGTTCTTTTTTATTGGTTGAAAACAAGTCCGAACCATATATGTCTTGTAGACATAACCATTCAAACATCCCACCTGGATATACATATATATGTGTGAACCCCAATTTTGCCAATTGTTCGTACTTATCGTATATAGAGACATCATTTGCATTTTTTCCGTATATAACAATATTGGTGAACTTATCTCTAGACAATAAAGTATTAATAACAGACTCCTCGGCATCAATGCTTATAGTGTGTGTGATTAAACAATGTTGCATGTGTTTATCAAGAGTATTTATGATAACATATTTTGTATGATGTTCCACTATATATTGCATATCTTCAAATCCTACTTTTTGTATTGATTGCTGATTGCCCATTTTTAAATATCTAATGTTATTCATTATTAAATATTTAAATTCTAACTCTATTAATCAAATTTAACGAGGATCTCTACAGTTTCTTTTTTAATGCTCTTTGTGGCAGATACAGACAACTCCTCTCTCTTTTTCCTGGTTTTATTCTTCGCTTCAAGTGCCTTATGTTTGGCGGTACTATTTCGATTGTTCATATCTTTTTCAATCGTACTATAATTTTGTTCTATATATTCAATAACGCTATTTTCTAGAGCCCACTTGAAAAAATTCAATTGTCCTATTGTAGTTTGAATATGCGAATTCTCGTTATATGGCACGGTTATCCTATCCCACCGACAAAACGGATCAAATCTTTTCTTAGAATAAGCATTCAACTTTAGTTTATAGTCGTTATATACCTTGAATCTGTTTTGTGTTCCTTCTAGCTGATAGACTGTGTAATTCTTTTTAGCATAATTAGTAGCAAACCAGTCTATGATTCGTAGGGATATTTTAGATTCTCCGTTGATTATCCTCAACATTTTATCCATATTGTCATTTACTTTATAAAACTCTAATAAATTATTCAATAATAAGTCATTTTGTGTAGTATATGTATGTGTCATTTGTATTAGTGATGTGGTTAGTTTTAAATACTTTCTACATAACTTTATTTATTCTCCATATTCGAATTTTGTGGTGTTAAAAATTGCTCCTGGATCTGTAAATCTTCTAAATAATTGGTTGTCATAAATGGATTCAGGTTTGTTTGTACCATCATCTCGCGGTCGTTCATCTTTTCGAACTGACTTTCTCTCTTCGCTTCGTTTCTAATAAAATCATGTCCTTCTTGAAGTATCGTTTCCATTACATTGTCTCCTATGGCTACATGCTTGTCTTTTAATTTTGACTGTTCGTAAAATTGATCTTTTACAGACGGAGACCATTTGAAATATATATATCCATTCATATAATCTACTCTACTAAAATTAAAACTGCTTTCTAACTATTTTTATTTCCTTTCCTCGTTTAAATCGATCGCTGTCCATATTCCCACGTTTAACATTACATTCTAAGCAACTTATGACTACATTATCAGCTGTATGTCCTTTGTTATTATCTATGCGATCCAAGGTCCATTGTTTCTTCGCGGCAACACTCGTATATAATAATTCACATCGCTCTTTGCAATACATGCATTTTAATTTACTAAACATAAGATGCTCAATGGTATCTTCGAGAGAAATAAAGTCATTTACATCATATATACCCTTTTTTACATCTTGAGCTTTATAACCAGATATTTTTTTGTTGATTTCTCTCTTCGATAGTTTATGAGATTCGATTGAGTTACCTAGATATAGTTGATTTACTATTTCAATTTGCTTTTGGTGTGTATAATAAATATCGTCTAGCTTCCAATTGACTGTGTCCCTCCTAATCGGTTCTTTTATGTTCAGAATCTTATCTATGTTGCGCTTACCTACAATGTCAATCGACTTCATTGAAATGTAATACTATAATTATTTATTTATATTATTTCAAAATAACATAAACTCTATTGTATATATTACAATAAGAATGTCTACAAATGATTGCACTGAATTAAAATCCATTAAATACAAATCTATGATGCTAAATGGGAATAAAGAAGAAGTTAAAGAAACTGTTGAAAATTTATCAAATCTAGACGTGTTCTTGGAAGGAGAAAAACAGACTTGTTCAAATGAGCAATGGATTAAATTAGACAAAACTACAAAATTACAAAAGTTTAAACTATTCGTAGAAACGATTCATAAAGACGAGGCCGAAGAGAACAAACTTGCATTATATAAACTTTTGGCGACAAATCTAGACAGGAAAAAACTGTTAAAGGCCAAAGACGTAGTATACAACAAAGAAACTAGAATGATTGAATCAATCCCAGCACTATTGTATAATTCTACCGCCAAACGGTTTACCTTGAAACGATGCGATAAAAGACCATCTACATTAAAATCTCTTGCGCCTAAAAAAGTGAAGAGTACCGATAAAATTGATATAAACAAGTAACTGTATACTTTTCTAAGAGTATAAAATATAATGTTAATTAGTGAATTGCCTGTATTGCGCAATATTATTGAGTTATTCAATATAAATCGAGTGATTTCTTATGCGGAAAAAACAGAAATCGAGTTGACAATGGCAGATTTGTTGGATAATTATATAATGAATACACCACTTTCATTTAGCTCTCCTTATTTTCACCAGGAACTAGATGAATATATTATTAAAAATACAATTCAGCCATTGATACCGGTATACGATGATATAGAATCGCTCGAGTATGAAATAGATAATATATACCAATTGGTGAGGAAAAAATATTTCAGTACATATTATCCGATTCGGTCATATCCAACATCCTTTATTAGAGCTACCCCAAATAAGGATAAAATGACATTAAAGATCCTAGATATAGAAAAAAAACCCCAACCAGACCAACGAACCAGTGAATGGTACGAATTTAGACATAATCTCATTACCGCTAGTTCTGCATGGAAAGTGTTCAAATCACAATCGTCTGTAAATCAATTAATTGTTGAAAAATGTAAACCAATTGATGTAAACAAGTATGACGCCGTGAATACAAACACACCTATGCATCACGGCAACAAATACGAGGATGTATCCATTATGTTTTATGAATATATGTATAAAACGAAAGTGAAAGATTATGGATGCATCCAACACGATACTTATAAATGTCTAGGAGCATCCCCAGACGGTATTAATGTGGATCCGTCGTCAGATCGATACGGACGAATGGTTGAAATTAAGAATCCAACCACGAGAGAAATAACAGGAATTCCAAAAGAAGATTATTGGATACAAATGCAACTTCAAATGGAAACGTGCAACTTAAACGAGTGTGATTTCTTGGAAACATTGTTCAAAGAGTATGACGACGAGGATATGTTTATGAATGATGGTACCTTTACACACAGTGAAGAGGGTGAATTGAAAGGAATCATTGCTTATTTCATGAAAAACGGAAAACCAATGTATGAGTATATGCCATTGTACAATAGTGAAAAACAATACAATACATGGATAGAGGATAAAATGGATGCAAATAGTGAATTAACATGGGTTAAAAACATATATTGGAAATTGGAGAAGTATAGTTGTGTATTAGTATTACGAAATAAATACTGGTTCAAACATGCAATTGGTAAAATAATAGATGTATGGGATATCATTGAAAAAGAAAGAATAACTGGTGTCGAGCATCGGGCTGCGAGAAAGACAAACAGATCATCTAGATCAAATTCGGTATGTGATACAACTTCTAATGCAGATAATTCTTGCTTAATAAATGTAGATAATCTAAAAAATCAAATAATTTACATTGATACAAAATATGAATTAGACGTCAGTGGTGGGACAAACTAACTTATGTGAGCCATAATAATTTACTCTTATATCAGGTGACGAAAATGGAATACTAGCGGGTGATTGTGATGGTTCTATATTTTTATTTTCGTATAAGCCACCGCAAAAATCCGCGGGAGAGCATTTACCGTTGTTTGGATTCTTCCAATATCTGATATTATTAGTCTGTTGATCGTATGAGGAAGCAAGTACGGGATAATCAGGATAGTTGTCCTGGTATGTATTTTCAGAGACTCCTGGGTGTGTTTTTAAAGGGTACTCTTCATAGAGCAAGGGTACATCGGTACTTATAGGGTACATTCCAGGCGTCATTGCTGAAAATCCCTCAAATGTATTTTTTAAAAAAGGAAAGCTTATATGTGTAATGAATAATGCTAAAAGTAAAAATATAATTTCTTTTATTCTGTTAGTCTTCATAAATTTTATCATTTATATAAATAATATATATTTTATTCTATAGAGTAACTATTTATTCTATAGAGTAACTATTTATTCTATAGAGTAACTATTTAAAATTATAAGTGTAAGTTCCATTAAATGGAAGCGGAAAAGGAAATGCGGGTTTTAAAGCGAAATGGTAAATATGAGAATGTGGGATTTGACAAGATTTTGAAACGCGTTAAAAGTATAGGGAATGAATGTAAGATTAAGCTTAATTATACTAGTTTTGTAATGAAGGTAATTGACCAGATTTATGATGGAATTCCTACAACGAAGATTGATGAACTTACAGCAGAGCAATGTGCAGCATTGAGTATTCAGAACCCCGATTACAACACATTAGCTGGTAGAATTATTGTATCAAATCATCACAGAAACACGGATAGTTCCTTTTTTTCAGCGATTGATAAATTATACAAGTTCGTAGATATTCACGGAGAACATAGCCCATTAATAAGTAAACAACTATATGATATTGTAGTTGAAAATAAAGATGCCATTGAATCTATGATAGATCATGAGCGCGATTATCTGATTGATTATTTCGGATTTAAAACACTCGAACGAGCATATCTTATGAAGATAAAGAATGAAATTATCGAGCGTCCTCAATTTTTATGGATGCGAGTTGCCATAGGGATTCATGGTTCTAATCTTGAAAAAGTGAAAACAACATATGATTTAATGTCTCAGAAATATTTTACACATGCAACACCTACATTATTTAATGCTGGTACTCCAAAACCACAACTCAGTTCTTGTTACTTATTAGCACTCGAAGACGATAGTATCACTGGTATTTATAATACATTGTCTGATTGTGCTCAAATTTCCAAATATTCTGGAGGAATTGGATTACATATTCATAATATACGAGCATCAGGTAGTCATATTAGAGGTACGAATGGAAAAACAGACGGCCTTGTTCCAATGTTGCGCGTCTATAATGCGACCGCGCGATATGTAAATCAGGGGGGAAAGCGCAATGGTAGTTTTGCTATTTATATTGAACCATGGCACGCTGATGTGGAGCACTTTTTAGAAATGAGGAAGAATCACGGCGATGAGGAAATGAAAGCACGAGATTTGTTCTATGCATTATGGATTCCAGATCTATTTATGGAGCGCGTAAAAACAAACGGTGAGTGGACACTTATGTGTCCAGATCAATGCCCTGGTCTATCCGATTGTTATGGCGATGCGTTTGTTGAATTATATAAATCATATGAATTACAGGGAAAAGGAAAACACACTATCAATGCAAGAGAGTTATGGTTCAAAATAATGGACAGTCAGATGGAGACGGGTACTCCATATATTCTTTATAAAGATGCTGCTAATAATAAATCAAACCAAAAAAATTTAGGTACCATCAAATCATCAAACTTGTGTACTGAAATAATTGAATATAGTAATTCAAACGAAACAGCTGTATGTAACTTAGCAAGTATTGGACTGTCTAATTTTGTGAAACACGATAAAACATTTGATTATGATAAATTACACGAAGTCACCAAAGTAGCAACTGATAATTTAAATAGAGTAATCGATATTAATTTTTATCCTACTGATAAAACCAGACGAAGTAATCTGAAACATAGGCCGATTGGATTAGGTGTGCAAGGATTAGCTGATGTATTCGCTTTGATGGATATTGCGTTCCATTCAGACGAAGCCAAAGCAATAAACAAGAGTATTTTTGAAACCATCTATCATGCTTCTATGGAAATGTCTATGGAGATTTCTAGAGACCGATATCACAGAATAGAAGATTCCAAGACTAATGGAAAATACGAAGAAAATGAGGCAATGACATTATTGAATGAATATGAAACATCTGTGTCATCTACAAAGTATTGTGGTGCATATAGTACATTTGATGGTTCTCCTCTATCGAAAGGAATCTTTCAATTTGATATGTGGAATGTAACACCATCATCACGATATGATTGGTCTAGTCTTAAAAACGATGTTATGGCATATGGTGTTAGAAACTCTCTTCTCGTTGCTCCTATGCCTACTGCTAGCACTGCACAAATTCTAGGAAACAATGAATGTTTTGAGCCATTTACAAGTAATATTTACACACGTAGAACAATTGCCGGAGAATTTATTATGGTAAACAAATACTTGATGCGCGAACTAATTGATATTAATATGTGGAATGAGCAAATCAAAAATAATATTATTGCAAATAATGGAAGCATTCAGCAAATAGAAGGACTGCCACAACACATTAAAAATAAATACAAAATCGTATGGGAAATTCCAATGAAACATCTTATTGACATGGCAAAAGATCGCGGAGCGTTTATTTGTCAAAGTCAAAGTATGAATTTGTGGGTAGAGGATCCAAACTACAAAACCCTTACTTCGATGCATTTCTACTCTTGGGAAGCTGGATTAAAGACGGGCATTTATTATCTAAGAAGAAAAGCAAAACATCAAGCCCAACAATTTACGATTGAGCCCGATAAAAAAACAAATCACGCGGATGAAGACGAAATATGTGAAATGTGTTCGGCATAAATAACAAATCATATGAATATGAATATGAATATGAATATGAATATGAATATGAATATGAATATGAATATGAATGTGTATATGTGTAAATAACTGATACTTGCACGCTAGTATACTTCTCGCAACATTAATCGGAGTAGCCTATTTATTCTAGAAATATCTTTTTTCAACTCCATCTTACAGAAGCACCGCAAGCATATCAATACATCATTGATGGCATTATGTGTGTTTTTAGGTTCAAGTTGAAATAATTTATAATGCAGTTCCGATAATTTTGGGTATTTTAAATATTTATCTCCATTTGCCCAAGTTTTTTCAATATTGCACAACTTGATACTATTCTTCATAGTGCAATAAGTATCATTGTGTGTCATTTTAATTTTATTTCTAACTCCCTCAACAATTACCATTCGCTTGTCGAATGATACATTATGTCCAATTAACAAATCGCAATTGTCTGCGAAATGATTAAACTTATGTAATGCGTCTACAATCGAAATTCCTTTGTTCGTTAATTTTTCGCGCGTAATTCCGTGAATTTTCTCACTTTCTGGATCTATATTGACACTCACTGGAATATCAATATAGTCATCTTCCAAAGTCACAATATCATTCTTATCAGAATCATATACAATATACGACAATTGAATAATATGTGGCCATTTACTAGGATCGTAAATACTCGGATTTTTTTCACTGGGTAGTCCAGTAGTTTCTGTGTCAAATACAAGAAACTTCATTTTACTAAGTGATTTAATGTGTATAGAGACCATATTATGTATTTAAAAACTTCAATTATTTTTACGCTACTGTCAATATAAAAATAATTGAAGTCATAAAACAGTAGAATGATGTCTATTATATAATAACAGTACACCTCATTCATATATGGATACTTCACGTAAAACAATCCCAAGGTCAAGTGATCTGCGAAAATTAAACTTGCAAATAGAAAAAAATAAAAAAAATGAAGAACGCGCGAGTAAACTGAAAGATGAATACATAAAGAAACTAG
>Ga0206130_10007000_pt1 | contig 12657 bp, 10 predicted proteins | sample Helgoland_Spring_9_FD_148637 | JGI IMG/M metagenome (GOLD analysis project Ga0206130, IMG submission 148637) | Pelagic subsurface seawater microbial communities from Kabeltonne, Helgoland, North Sea - Helgoland_Spring_Bloom_20160512_1 | ecosystem: Environmental > Aquatic > Marine > Epipelagic ... | reverse complement strand
TAAATCTCCTACTACATATCCTCTTCCAGGATTTAATACCATTACAGTTGATAATGTTGGTGTAGATGGATTTGCTCCTGTAACTACTGCTTGAGCTGTTGCTCCAGTACCGCTACCTCCTATTAAATTAACATTATAAGTTCCAGTAGCACAATCATCGGGTGCAATATTTAATCCTAAACTTTGACTCATTATTAAAGATGAAGAAATAACAACATCTAATGTCATCCCACTACCACTAACACTTGCTGTAGTTGGTACACCTGCGTATAACCCAATTACACCCCCAACACCACCGCTTGTATAAGATGAAGTTAAATCCGTACCTATAACGCCTATCCCATCAGGTGACTTTGATGATGTAAAAGAAACTGCTAATGAAGATGTTGTGTCTAAATTAGTAATCCTAGCATATTTCATACTACTTGATGGAAAAGTTCCTGCTGAAGGTCTTACCCCATTGACATTAAATAAATCAATTGGAGTTTGAGCTGGTATTGTAACTATTCTTCTATCTACATTAGTAATATTCCCTAATGTAAAAAATGTTTCATTTGTAGTTTTAATACCCTTAACTACGTGTTCCTCCTTTATTTTAATCTGAAATGCTGATGGAGTAAGTATTGATGCCATAATTATTTTTGTTATAAATATATAAAAAAAGAGGCTTAATTGCTAAGCCCCTTTTAAATTTTTAGGACTATCGCCTAGCTTTTCCGCTAGTGCCGGAGGATCCTTTAATAATCCCCCTACTTTCAGCTTCTTCATAAATTTCAATCAAGTTATCCACAATTGGGTCTCTATGATTTTGCATTAAAGTAATAGAACACATATTTTTTACTTTACGAGCTGCTGAGTATAAAAATCTAAAACCAGATTCTCGTTTTGATTTCAAATCAACTTGGTGGTCATCACCACAAATAATCATTTTTGATCTTAATCCTATTCGGGTTGAAATCATTTCCATTTGTTCATGAGTAACATTCTGAGCTTCATCTACAATAATACAAGAGTCTAAAAAGGTTCTTCCTCTCATAAATGCTAAAGGAACTATTTCTACTTTGCCATCCTCAATTAATTTTTCTACTTTTACCTTATCATATAAGGCATACATATTTTGGTAAATAGGTTGAATCCAAGGATCCATTTTTTCTCTTAAATCCCCAGGTAAAAATCCTATTTCTTCTTTTGAAACTGTAGGTCTAGTAATGATTATTTTTGAATAGTGTCTTCGTATAAGACCATCTAAAGCAACTTGACATGCTAGGAGTGTTTTTCCAGATCCTGCTCTTCCGGCTAATAGGGTTAATGTGTTATCTAATATTTTTTGTTTGGCTTCTTTTTGTTCCTCGTTTAAACTTATTTTGAATTTTATTGGGTTCTTCACAGTTCTTTGTTTTCTGTGTACTTCGTCTGTGTGGGGTTTTGAAGGCATTTTTGAGTGTGGTTTATTTTAATTAATTTATCAAGACCAGCATTTACATGCATTGTATTATCTAATACAGTCTCAAACTCATATCTAGAATCTAGAGGTAGAACTAAATCTACTTGGGAACCCCATCTAATTAAACTGAATCTTTCGTTTTGGACACAAAGATCATTTTGTTGTTTAAAAGGGGCTATTACATTTACATCTTCATCGGCAATTTGTATTAAATGGTATGTATAATCCAAAGAGGGAACATACACTTGGTTAGACATTCTTTCATTGTATTTTAAATATGCCATGTTGTTAGGATTAATTACTTTATTTAATATATCCTTCTCTACAGCTAACATAGGTTGATTAGTAGATTCAATAGGCTCCAAACGTTTATATTTAAGTACACCCCCGTATGGAATTCTATTAATATGTACATCATAAAATGACATAAATATTCCAATAACTAAAGAAGGGTGATTATAATCACGATCTCCCATTACATCTTGAAGTGTGTAATCAACACCTTTTATTTCTAAAACTTGATCACCAGGTTGTACTACTTTTTGATATAAAATAGTTCCATCTGCTGGGCTATAAAAATGCTTATAATCTATATGTGTTGGCCTTAATGGATCTCTAAAGAAAAAATTATTACTTAACTCTCCTACAGACTTTTTAGATAATTCTGCAACTTCTCCATTTAACCAGTCTTCTAGTTTTTCAGCCATTAAAGAAGTGATTTAAAGTGATCAACTCTATTTAAATGCATTACCATACAACTTAACATAGCTCCAGATTTCATATATTCAGATAAATTAAATATAACAGGTTCCATCCCCTCGTCAGAACATATTTTTTCTAATGATTCAATTTTGTGTTTTTCACCCTCATAAAATTCATCTGATTTTTTTAATTCTGAAATGTTTGAGGCACATAATATCATGTTTCCTAATCTAACAGAATTGGCCATTCCATAAGTAGAATCATCAGCATTTATATCTATTATATTTGTATATTTGCTTATTTGCGCTAACTCTGTTTTATCATATAACTCAGTGCAAACCATAGTTGATCGCGTATTTAACGGGAAGATACTGCAGTCTAAGTGATACATATATTCATCAACCATTTTAACTTTGATTACTTTCATATCAAAATTTTCTTCCATCCAGTGGTAGGTTTTAATATCTGATCTTATATCATACCCCCCAATATAAACATTATCTTTTAGATATTTTATATCTGCTTCCCCTTCCCATTTATGGGGAGAAATGTGGGTTTTATAACCCATTTGATTAAAGAATTTTTCACCAACATATTCTTCACCCTGTCTTGGAGGTGAAGTATAATTTGATAATAAAATATGGTTTTCATCTTTAATGTGGGGTAATTGTAACCCTAAATTAGCAACGTATATTAAATCTTGAAAATTACCTTCTGCAGGTAACAAATGTACTAATGATTGACCAGCCATAAAATTATACAAATCCATAAATTGTTTGTATGCTTTAGGTCTATTTATAGCTAACTCTTTATCGGACATTTCTTTCATCCAAACGTTATTAGGGTCATTTGTTGAGAAAGTATGTGGGAAATTCATTACATAACTTTGAATCGGTAACTGTGAAGGGGTTTCTTTCATTTTAAAAACTATTTTAATTAATATTCGAGTATAAATATACTAACTACCTACTAGGTACACACTAGTAACAAAAAAAAAGCCCCGCTGACGCGGGGCTCTTAATTTATTTATAATCTATTGATTATAGAGTGTTTAAACCTTCTACGAAGATCTTACCATAAAATTCTGGTCTTACGACTTTCTTAGCGTAACGAGTTAATAGACCTTTTCTTGGAGTAAAGGTATTTGGATCGTATACTAATGGAGTCATGATTAACGGAATATATGGAGCAAATACAGCACCTGCTTCTAAGAATTGTCCACCTCTAAAGCCCATTAAAATGGTATTTTCAGTCATGTATGGATTCTTATAAACTGTGTATCTTGAATTGATAGTACCTGCTTTTTGTACACCAAATGCGTAGCTCATTTTAGCAGCATCACCATCAGAAGTACTAGCAAATCCTGGAATGGATTCGATAATTGTAGCTACTGTTGGAGAACATACCATAAAATTAGCTCCACCTCTTAGAGTTTTCTGGTGAATGATATTACTCAATTTCTGAACTTTAGTTCCTAAAGTTTGGAACCATTGTCCTTGTGAGTTGTAGAAACCTAAATCTGAATCTACAACACCTGTTGAAGCTAATGCTAAGTTATTCTGTGCACTCCAGTACTCAGTACCAGCAGCAGCAGATTCGATCAACATATCAAGAATTTCTAAATCAATTTCTAATGAGATATACTCACTCATAATTGAAGTTAATTCAGCTTCAGCATCCAAAGAGTGGTAAGCGTTAAGATCTTGAGCAAACTCAGGAGTCCAAACAGCTTTCAATTTACGAGTCTTAGCAACAATTGCTTCCGACTGCATTTGAATATTGATTTCTGGAATTGAAATTGGAGTGTTGTCAGCATTTAAGTTGTTATTACCATCTTCAAAATCACCTCTTTGAGCGTCATTTGTTTGTAGTAAATACTCAACTTTTAATGCACCTGCTTCAACAACATCAGAACCTACAAAGAATTCAATGTTTGCACCATTGATTTTAGTAAATTGTGGGTATTGAGTAGCAGAAGCTGGTAAATCAGCAGCTGAACCTGAAAGGTAAAAACCTCTTACTGCTCTTTCATCAAAGTTAGGTAATGAAGCAGAAGGGACAGTTAATTTTACAATTTGACCTGAAGCACCTGCAACATAAGACTGAGATACTGAAGAATCAGCATTCAAATCACTATACCAATCAACAGAACCAGAAGCTACTGCATAAGCAGCAGATTGAGTATTGTTAATTGAATAACCAAATCTACCAGCACCATAAAGACCACCTGTAGCACCATTACCAAATGGTAAGTTACCGTCAGTATCACCGTAAAGTGATCCGCCTTGTGCAAAAGGTTGTTTACCTGCAGTTCCGTATTGGAAATCTAGATAAAATACTAGACCAGAAGGTAAATTCATTGGTTGAACCGAAACGAATTCTTTCGCTGCGATTTGACCAAATACCTTTCTTACTAGTGGTAAAGCTACACCTGCCCATTGTGCTCCTGTTCCAGGAGTGAATGTACCTGCTCCAGGAAGTGGACCACCGGTGTTACTTTCTTCCATCACTAATTGCTTAGCTTGGTTTTCAAGGATCATAGACATATTGTTTTTCTCAGTTTCGTTTCCGATACCTTCTAACAAGCCTGTCTTGTTCCATTTGTTGGCTAATCTTGCAGCATCACTTTGTAGTGACTTGTAAGGATTAGCGCTTTCTAAAAGAGAATTTAATTGACTCATTTTTTACGTTTTTAAATTTAATAATTAATTGTTTTGTTTTACTTAATTAGATTATTCCAGCTAATTTTTTAAAGCGAGCGACCATTTCATCTGATTCAACAATTGGTTGTTTTTTAGTTACTTTTGGAGCTGACATATTTGAGGCACTACCTTTAGCTCTAAAGCCTTCGCTTATAGAATTATTTGTAGTTTTTGATTTAACACTACTATTAATAGTTTCAAATACAAGTTTTACTTCTTTAACTGTTTCAGCTTTATCAAAAGCACCTAACACTTTAACCTTTTGGTTTTCAGATAAATTTTTACCGCGGAACACTTTGTTTGTGTAAAGTAATTTAGCATTTAACAAATTGATTTCATTTAGTTCAGATCTTAAAGTAGCAACAGTTTTCATTGCTTCATCTAAATCTTTTTTAACTTCATCCATTTCGTCTTTTGCTTCATCGATTTCTTCTTTACCGTATTCATCAATGTCGTCTTTAGCTTCAGCTACATCTACAGAAGTTTCTTCATCATCTTCTATTTCAATTTCACCATCTGCATCAACATCAACATCTACATCATCTTCGAATGATTCGCCGGCTTCAATTTCACCTGCACTAACCATATCTTCGATTACGTCTTCGATAAATTTCTTAAGGTCTTCTTCTGACATATCTTCAAGGTCGATATCTTCATCGTCCTCATCATCCATGTCTTCTTTCTCGTCTTTTTCACCGTCTAAGTAGCCTTCTTCTTCAGCATCCGTACGTTCGTCCTCTTTCAAGTCCTCTTTTTCGTCCTTCATACCGTCCTTGTAGCCTTCTTCTTCAGCGTCTGTACGAGCATTTTCTTTAAGATCTTCATCTTTTTCTAACTCTGCTAAAATTTCGTCTAAGTCCATTTCTTCTTCCTCTTTGATTTTACGCATTTTTTCAGTTTCAGTCTCAGCCTTATTATCAGACTTACGATCGTCACCTTCGCGCTTTTCCTTTTTGGTCATGTACTCTTTCTTTTCTGAAATTTCATCATCTTTTGCTTCATCTACATCATCATAAGCTTCATTCACTTCTTCGTCTTTTTCCATTTCTTCTAGTTTACTAGCAAACATGGCTTGAACTTGAGGTGAGAAAGCTTCTTCTAATGCGACTTTAGCATTTGCTATTGCAGATTCTTTGACTGCTTTAGCATCGGCGATAGCCTCTTGTAAAAAGTTTCTATTCATTTTCCTAAATTTTTTGTTGGGAAACTACGTTTATTAAGAAACGTAATGGGGGTTATAATAAAAAATTATTGATGTCATATGAGAAATGACATATTATCAATTATACGTATATGCAAAGGTATAAAAGTCGAAAAGGCGCATCAAAAAAATGAGTGCGCCTCTTCTAGGAATCAGGGGTTGTATTGTTAAGCTATAATATAGGGCAATGTCCGTATGAACATAATATTTCACCTAATATATTATTTACGTTTTTATATTTATCTTGTGATTTAAATTCTTTATTTTCTCTTACTAAATGCATAAATGAGTCTGGGTTAGATGGTGTTGAGACAAAATCCCAACATAATAATTCAAAGTCATCTTGAACTTCCATTAATTCACCTTTTTGTTCTAATGAACCCATTCCTCTTGAAGACACACCTACTGTAATCCCACTTTCAACTAATGCTTTGAGTATATTACCATTTGGTGTAGGTAAAATTTCTATTTTACCCATTACATTATCTCCATCCCACCACATTTCAGAAATATTATGTGATACATTCTGTAAATTTATTACTGAGGATTCTGGGTGGTCTAATTCTCCCATTGCTCTATTTTCATCAACTAATACTCTATATTTGTCAATTTCTCTATCCCACAATTCTTTAGAATAATACCTACCATTACCGTTTTTTACTTCAGCAGTAGCTAATATTCCTTCAACTAAGGGTAAACCTCGTTTTGAGCGTGATTCATTTAAAATGACTCCCTTAGGTTTAAATACGTGTGTTTCTATTAGTAATTGACTCATAATATGTTTTATGCAGTTCTAAATTTTGATAATCCTGAATATGATTCTTTATTATCGTTTGAATTTTCGTTTGAATTTTCGTTAGATCCTTCATTACTGTTAGCATTACTTTCTTCATTTCTTGGTGCCCAATCAGCATCTTGACCATTTTGTCTTTTCCATGCTTCAGGATCCATTTCAGTAACTACTTTTTTGTATGATTTACCACACATCTTTTCATACATTTTCTCCATGCCCGCTTTTTTCTTTTCAAGAACTTTTACTTCACGTTGCATTTCTTTCATTTTTTTCTTATCTACTAATTCAGATAAACTTTCATCTTCGGATACCATAGAAATTCTATCATTTTTACTTTCAATGATTTCATCTAAGGCATTAATTTGTAACTCAAGAGTAGCAATTCTACCATTATTTTCAATCTCGGCTAATTTGCTATCTGTTGTTTCTTTTTTTACTTTCTTTTTTACTTTTGCCTTTGGTTTTTCACCTAAAGGACTATTTTCTAATAAGTTTAATAATGATATCATTTTGTTTTCTTTAATTTCTAAATAACCAGTACCTACTTCACCCTCTGGGAAGTCTTTTTTTGTAGCTTCACCATATCCACCACCAACACCCGGATCTTTAACCATTTTACCTTTACCTAAAGCGGGTGCATCTTCAGTATATCCTATCCCTTTAATGCCAAATTGAGCTTCCTCAATATAATATAGGGGGTTTTTATCAATATTTTTAATAACTAAATCTATTAATTCTTCCTTAGTTTTGTCTTTATTAGATACACAAGTAAGTTCTGTAAAATATCCTTGACGAAATTGCTCACCAGATACATTATTAAGCATTTTATCATCTTTATAATCGTATCCTTTATCAGGTGCTTGTAAATCAGTTACTCCTTTTGTTACCTTTTTTTCTATAGCTTTAGCTTCTTCCTCAGAGATTAAGTTCATGTTGTCATCAAAAAGTTTAAACCAGTCTGGTTTTTTAGTGTTTCCTGTTCCTACATAAAGGTTTTCAGCTATAATGCTTCTACCAATTAGAGCAGATGATGCTTCATCAAATCCTGCAGCATTACGTACTAAATTAGGATATTTAGCTTTAACTTCTTTAAGGAAAATATGCTTACTGCCTTTTCCCTTTTTAATTTGGTTGTATTGTTCTTGTAATGTTTTCATTTATTCTCCTTTTAATAAGTCTTTTATATCTTTTATATAATCTAATACTAGATCTGTTGGTTTTATAACTGAAAATGATGTAGGGTTTTCTGTGTAATAATCCCCTGTTTCATTTTTAGCATTGCTTAACATCTTATAAATATCATTAAGTTGTTGTTCAATTACATCAAAAGCAGCTATTCTTTCTTGTTGGAATGATTTTACATCATCAGCTTCAAATAACTGCTTAACTTCTAAACCAGATCCTTTTATTTTCTTAGGTACTAAACTATATTTAAATTGTTTTACGTATGCATTATCTTTTACTCCTTCTGGACCTGCTTTAGGTCCTGGGCCTAATGTTGCTCCAATATCCTCTTTTACTAGTTTTACTCTATTGCTAGGAAATATTTTAACTGTACTACCATCAAAACGAACTGTCGTTTTATCCCCTTCTACCTTTTCAACTGATCCAGTACCATACATTTTACCATCTTTATCGTAAACATGTACTAGTTGTAATGCTTCTTTTTGCACTGCTTTTTTAGATTTTTTAAAAGCATAAGGTGATAAAAATGCACCAGCTGCCCCAGATGTAGACATTTCATCAATTTCTTCTTCAGTAAGTTGACCTTTTAGTTGAGCATAAAATGCTGGGTATTCTTTTCTTATATGAGTTCTAAATTTATTAAATTCCAATCTTAACTCATCTGCTATACTTCTTAATATCTCATCATCTCTTACAGATTCACCTTTAACCAAGTCATTAGCTGCTTCTTTAGTTGCTTTAAGTTGTTTAATAAGTTCACTGAATGAAGGTAGTCTAATTATTTTATGAGAAATACCCCCACCTTCGGATTCATAATCAGCATCTGTTTTAAAATAAGTATCACCATCGTCTGATAAGAAATCTCTATCATCCCAAGGACCATATTTTTGTTCAATCCATGCTTTTAACTTTGGATCAATATCTTTTCCTTTAGCTTCTGTAACTAATTTGTATATTTTGTTTACTATATTATCCATTAGCCGTAGTTAATTCTTCTAATAATGAATGGTATTGTAATAAATCAACTAAATGATTATTTTTTATAGTTGTTCTTTTATTTAATTCTATAATTAATTTATCAATTTCTTGTAATTTTATTTTTGTTGTTTGATCTTTAACTTTTTTAGTTTCAGATTTTAAAATTGATTTTAATGATATAATTTCCTTATTATAAAATTCCTTTAATAAGGGACCATTATCTGCTGATGTAATAAATTCCTTTAATATTGATTTTTGTTTAGAATTTAAATCATTATATTTAGTATTAAAGTTTTCAAGTAAAACATGATATGTTAATGTACGTAAATCTTTATCATAAGATTTAAATTCTTCTAGTACCGTATCTTTAATTTTTTCTTTATTTATTCCTTTAGTTGTAATATGTTCTAATACTGTAATTTTATTATCTACTATTTGTGTAGAATTTGTTACCTTTTCAGTATTATATATTTCTAATAAAGTATATAAAGAAGCTTGTGCTTTATAGTCTGATAGTTTAGTTTTAAATAAATCTTCAACATCATAATGAGATTTTAATTCTTTAATTAAATTATATTTCTCATTTTTTAGTTTTCTTCTATTAAGTTTTTTGGATTGTTCCAATATAGTAGATAAGATAAGTGAGGCTTTACCTTCACTTAAATTTTTGTCATTGAATACAGTTTCATACAATTTGTATTCTTTTCCTAATTCTGTATTAACAAAATATTCTTTAATGATCTTAATAGCTGGTGAAGTTTTCCCAGATAAAGTATCACCAGTTATCTTTTTGACTAGAATCTCAAAAAGAATACCGGTATTTTTAAATTTTGAGTGTTTTATATACATCAATATTTATTTTAGTATAAATATATTAAAATTATTGTTCCTTAATATTTGATTCATCAAGAAGCGAACTTTTCGCCTTATCTTGCTCAAATACTAACTGCTTTTCAGATGGAATAGACTTTAACATACTTTGGTGTTGTAAATAGTTTGAATTATTCTCTAATGCTAATGGTGATTTATTAGTATCATTATAATCCTTTTTCATACCTGCAGCACCTAATCTATCTTTACCAAAATTATCATCTTGTGTATTTCGTTTAGATACCTTTTCACTAGGTCTACCTAAAGGTGTTTTATCTTTAGATCCATCTTTATAACCATCTGGTACATTACCTGGGTCTGAATACATTCTACCGCTACCATATAATGATGCTAAATCATGGGGAGTACCATATGATTTACCTGTTTCTATAGGATCATTACCTTCTGCTTCTATTTGGTCAATTCTAAATTTACGTTTAGCATCCTCTCTAATTAAATCTCTATTTTCCTCAAATTGATCTTCACTTAAGTGGAATATATGTTCATAAATCCAATCAGTAGGCATTAAATTAGTTTCCATCATTTGGGCAGCTAAATCAACTTTTTCCTTCATTAATGCTATTCTTTCTTGATCATAAATGATTGAAGGGTTAGTTAATGATAATTCAAAATTACCTAATTGTTCATCTCTATAACCTTGTGTGTATAAATGAACTAATGCTATTTTATATAATTCAGATACAATAATTCTTTGTATACGTTCTATTGTACGAGCAAATCTAATATCTTGAGCAGCTAATGTAGCTTTACCATCTGAATTTTCATCATACCCCATAAACTGTTTAGGTACTTTTAAAGCTGCAAATAATTTATCTCTTAAATATTCAACATCTTGAATTCCATCCCATTGTAAACCATTTAAATTTTCAATTTTAGTTGCTTGATCATTTCCTCTAACTGGTATATAAAAATCTTCTAATATGTTTTGCATATTATATTTTAAATTATATTCCCCTGTTTTTTCATCTACAAATGGAGTACGCTTTAATTTACTTAAAGTTTTTTCCATAAAAGCATCTACTTCATTTGGAGGAATTGCCCCAACATTCATATAAAAAATACGTTTTTCAGGTGCACGTACAATTCTATGAATTAACATTGCATCTTCCATTAACGTATATTGTTTAAATAATTTTCTAGCTGGTTCAATGTAAGATCTACCATATGGTAAAAAATTCATGTCTGATAATAATCTAAAATGAGCCATTTCATAATTATCAAATATTATACTACTTGCTTGATCTCCCGAGTTAGGAACATTGTAATAACCATAACTTGAAGTTGATACTCCATCAGGTTGAAATCTAAATTTTACATCTTGAGGATTATGTTCTTTTCCAGTGTCAGCATCCATTCCAATATTTCCTTCTATTCTTTCGATATGAAAAGCTGTATAAGGAATTACATTATATACACCAAATTTTTCAGCAATTTCTAACTTTAAGAAAAAATCACCATATTTACACATATTACGAATCCATGACCATAAGTTAAATTCAATGTTTAAAACATCATAAAATAAGTTATATAAGATTTTTTGAATATCTTCATCTGCAGATTTGATTGATAAAACCTCCCCCATATCATTTTTTAAAGTTGCTTCATCAGCAACAATATCTAATGCAGATGCTATAATAGCATCCATATCCATTGCATCATAGTCTGAATATAATAAAGGGCGCATTGTTTGATAATTAAATGCTGCCTGTTGACCATAAATTGATGTTCCTGAGTTAGAGTATATTCTATTAAATCTATCTACTAATGAATTAGTTTCTATATCTCCAGTTTGTTGTGCTTTATTAACATCAAATACTTTGAGTTGATCGCCTCCAACATTACGAATTATTACGTCTGTTGAAAATAATCTTCTAAGTCTTGAAAATAAACTTGTATCTGCCATGTTTTATTTATTTATAAATATTATATTAGCCAACTAATGTCGTGGTCTTTACCATTTATTTTGGTTTTATATGGGTTTTCAACACTACTATTAGCATTATACCCACCACTATATTTGACTTTATTACTTTTTATGCTTCCTAATGCTGCTCTTGCCATATCTAAACTCTGTTGTTGAAACTTTAATGAGGTATCTCTCAGGAACATACCAATTCCAAATGACATAACCAAGTCATCGTTGTAACCACTTTGAGCTTCTGGTCTACCATTTTTCCAAATAAATACTTTCATTTCTTCTAATAAACGTTTCGAACGAATTATTACAGATTTATCACCTACAAATTCTCTGAATTTATTAATGCAAAGTGGTCTTGTTCTCATAGACATTGTAAATCCTGGGACCATTTCACTATTACTTTCATATACTCTTAAAAAAGATTCAGCTGTAAGGGCATCTGATTTTGGTGATTGGTATAGGTTTCTATATCCTCTTTCTCTAATAGCGTCTAATGTTGCCCATCCTATATTAGCATTTTCTACTACTAACATAGCATTATTATATTCAGTAGCTAACCCAGTTAAAAAATAACCAAATTCTTTTGGGGGTAATTGGCCCTTATATTCTGCTACTTGTGTGTTAGTTTGAATATCCATTACATGACACGCCGAAAAGTCTTTTCCATCTCCCCTAGCAACATCAGCTACAATCATATATTCTCTGGAGTAATCAGCATTTTCCCAAACCCATAAATTTTGATCTGCTCCTCTTCTTTCTAATGGGTCTTGTATTGTACTTTGTGATATAAAATCAATCCATTCTGAATAAAATACTATATCTCCTGATGTACTAAAATCACAG
>Ga0206130_10006994_pt1 | contig 12660 bp, 18 predicted proteins | sample Helgoland_Spring_9_FD_148637 | JGI IMG/M metagenome (GOLD analysis project Ga0206130, IMG submission 148637) | Pelagic subsurface seawater microbial communities from Kabeltonne, Helgoland, North Sea - Helgoland_Spring_Bloom_20160512_1 | ecosystem: Environmental > Aquatic > Marine > Epipelagic ... | reverse complement strand
GAAAATAGTGCAGAAGATGTAGGCAACTTTATACATCAATTAGACAGTTTAATTGCAGCTTATGGCTGTAATGTTTGCCTGGTACACCATTCTGGACATGAAGGAACTAGAGCTAGAGGATCAAGTGTTATTGGTGCATCTTTAGATTATGAATTTAAAGTCCAGAGAACAGATAAAAATGACCAGATGTTTGTATCTTTTGAGCAGACTCTAAACAAAGATGGTCAAGGCATGTCAGCCAAAAACTTTGTATTTAAGGAAGTGGATCTTATTGGCGAAGGTCTTGAATTAACCTCTGGCTTTTTAGAGCTAACTGATGTTGATTTTAAATCAAAAGATAAGCTTACACCTAAGCAGCAGCTAGTTTTAAATGCTTTGGAAGTTCAGGCAATTATTACTAATAAAGATAATCCAGAAGATGTTTATTTTTTCCCTAAAGATTTAAAAGGCAAAGTAACAGATATGTATGGCAAAGATTTATCTGTAGAAAGTATAAAAAAGATTTTATATAAATTGGTTGAGCTAGAAGAAGTTAAGCATATTGATGCTACTGGCTACCAATCTGCTGAATATCATAAGCTTGCACCTAAGTTTGATTAAAGGGAAGTAGAGGGATGTTTGAGGGAAGTTTGAGGGAAGTTTTAATGACAAATCAACAATTAGCAGGGAGGGAAGGGATATATACCTATAGGTATATCCCTGTTCCCTGTAAATGATCCCTATGAAAAGATATACAGAAGAAGCATTAAAAGAATTACTAAAAAAATATAGATCTTATGAATCTTGTATAGATAAAGATTGGGGTGGCAAGAAAAGATTATTTAAATGTGTTGAAACACAATTAGAAATTAAATTTTGCAAAGCCCAGATGTTTTTAGATGAAGCTCTTAAAAATACAAATATACAAAAGAAATTTGAAATGGTTGAGATGATGTATAGAGCTTATGCAGCACTAATACAAAAAGCTCAGGAAAATGGTTTTACAGAATTGGAAGATGATTTTAGATGTTTCAAATACAAAGATAACAAGATAGCAATTGTATGTGACTCATTACACCAAATGCCAAGACTTAAACAACTATATGGATCTGATAAAGATGTTGTCCTTTTTAGCATAGATGAAATGTTTAGATTGATGCACCCAGACTACATACAAGCTAAAGAAACATTTAAAAAAAGAAACATAGATATCACATTTAAAAAGGTAATACATAGATGACTAAATGGCACGGAGGTAAGGGATCTACAAAACGTCCAATGCAAATAGATAAAGAACAATTTGATAAGAACTATGAGGCCATATTTGGCAAAAAGAAAAAATGAGAAAAGAATGGCGATAAAGCTAAGACCAAGCACAAAGATTAAAAGCAAACAAACAGGGAAGATGATTACTGAAAATTATTATCTTAAAACTATGACTGTAAAAGAACTCAATGAATATATTAATGGATCTAACAGTAAACCTAAGATAGTCCAGAAGTGTAGGAATGAATTAATTAAAAGGAGAAGCAAATGAATGACCTAGTAAACAAACCACCGCACTACAACAAGGGTGGCGTTGAGTGTATTGATTACATTAAACAACAATTAGGCAGCAACTTTCCAGCGTATCTAGAGGGTAATGCAGTTAAATATTTGCATAGACATAAATATAAAGACGCTAATATACAAGATTTAGAAAAGAGTGTTTGGTATCTCAATCGCTTGATAGAACACTACAAAAATTTATAATTATCATATATGAAAATAGATAAAGATAAATTAGAAAAGAAAATTAAACAGGGCGAAAGTTCCAGGCATGTAGCTATGCAGTTTGGATGTAGCCCCTCAACTATTAGACGTAAGGCAGCAGAGCTAGGCCTAAAGTTTAATGGCAAGACTAACTGGGGTGTTAAGCAGTGAAAGTAAATATTAAAAACAATATTAAACAGATAACCAGAGGCTTAGATAAGCAACAAAAGAAACAAATACCTTTTGCAACAGCCAATGCTATTAACCAAACATTATTCCAAACGCGTAAAGTTATGATGAAGCAAACAGAGCAGAAGCTAGACAGGCCAACACCATTCACTGTTAAGAGTTACCTGGTCAATAAAGCTAAGAAGTCACAACTACATGGTATCTTATTCATTAAAGAAGCAGCTGAAAAGTATCTGAAGTTCCAGATAGAAGGTGGTGTTAGATCTCCTGGTAAGAAGTTTGGTATACCAACTAAATTGGCAAAGCTTAATAAGTTTGGAAACATACCAGGTAGAAAGAAAGGTTTAGTTAAAAAGAAATCACAATTTCTACAAACAATTAATGGAATCTCTGGCGTTTGGGAGAGAACAAAAGATAATAAACTGAAGCTAATAGTGGCACTTAAAAACTCTGCAACATATGTACCCAAGCTACCCTTCTATGACATAGCAAGTAACTATGCAGCTAGTAAGTTTAATAAAAACTTTGTATCGCAGTTAAACAGGGCGTTGAGGTCTGCCAAGTAATGCAGGTAGGTTCTTTCAACGTAAATGTCGTGGGTTTATTCGCATTGCATTTTATTTTTAGTCCCAGCCCTTTTTCACTTGGGTAATTTAGTCAAAAAATGAGTACTCAAAAAGAAGTAGCTGAACACCTAGATCTTAGCGTTAAACGCATATCAGAGCTTATTAAAGATGGTATCTTGCCTAGTAAGATGGGTAGATCCCCTTTAAACATAGATGTGTGCAGACATGCTTATATAAGCTACCTAAGAAAACTAGGTGGTTACAACAAACGTAGTGGAACTGGTGATATAGCTGAAGAAAAGACTAGATTAACAAAAGCCCAGGCAGATGCAGCAGAGCTAAAAGTATCAGAGCTAGAAGGTGCTTTAATACCAGCTAATTTAGTAATAGATACCTGGACAGATATTGCAGCTGTTGTAAGAGTTAAATTATTAGGACTAGCATCAAAAATTGCACATCATGTTATTGCTGTTAAGACTTACCAGGAAGCAGAGATAATTATAAATAATGAGGTTTATGAAACCTTACAAGAACTAGCGGAGAGCAATGGAATACCTAAAGACTATGCAGGGCGTGTTGAACAGCACCATGCAGACATTCAGGCCACCACCGAAACTAACAGTTAGCGAGTGGGCAGATAACTACAGAAAACTATCCCCAGAATCTAGTGCTGAAAGTGGATCATGGAGAACATCCAGGTGTGAATACCAAAGAGAAATAATGGACAGCTTCAACAGTCCAGGTATTGAAAGGATTGTTGTTATGACTAGCAGCCAGGTAGGTAAAACTGAAATACTTTTAAATGCTCTGGGATATTATGTAGATCAAGATCCTTCTCCTGTTATGGTAGTGCAACCCAATCTAACTATGGGTCAGGCTTTTAGTAAAGATAGACTTGCTGCAATGATAAGAGATAGCGATAAATTAAGAGAAGTAGTTAGTGATGCTAAGAGTAGGGACTCTGGCAATACAACCATGCACAAAAAGTTTCCAGGTGGTCATATAACAATTTCTTCCTCTGGATCTCCAGCGGGATTAGCTAGCAGACCCATACGTGTCCTTTTTTTAGATGAAATCGATCGTTTTGAACATAACGTAAAAGGAGAAGGATCTCCTATATCTTTAGCTACAGCCAGAACCAAAACATTCTTTAATCGTAAGATCTTTATGTGCAGCACACCTACAATTAAAGGTATATCAGCTATTGAGTCTGCTTTTGAAGAATCAGACATGCGTTATTATAATGTGCCATGTCCAGAGTGTGACCATTACCAAGTTTTAAAATGGAAAAATGTTGTTTGGGATGATAATAAACCAGAGTCTGCTGTTTATGCATGCGAAGAATGTGGATCTCTAATTGAAGAATCTAGTAAACAATGGATGATAAATAACGGAAAGTGGGTTGCAACTAATGCATTAAACAAAACTGCTGGGTTTCATATATCAGAACTTTACAGTGTTTGGTCTACTTGGGCTGATATGGCTACTAATTTTCTTGAAGCTAAAAAGAATCCAGAGACTTTAAAAACATTTATCAACACTGCCCTGGGACAAAGTTGGGAGGAGCAAGGTGATACTGTTGAGTATGAAGCACTATTACAACGCAGGCTAAATTATGACCATACAGCTATTCCAGAAGAAGTATTAGTTATTGTTGCTGGTGTTGATACCCAAAAAGACCGACTAGAAATAACCATTACTGGTTATGGTAGAAATTACGAAGCCTGGGTTATAGACCACCGCATATTCTGGGGAGATCCCAATGCTGCTAACTGTTGGGCAGACTTAGATGCATATTTAAAAACACGTTTTAAAACTGAATCTGGCAGAGTGATGCCTATATCATGTACTTGCATAGACAGTGGTGGCCATTCAACCAACGCTGTTTACCAATTTACAAAGCCAAGACAAGCCAGGAGAATCTTTGCAATTAAAGGTTTAAGTGTAGCTGGTAAGCCAATAGCTAATAAACCAAGCTATGTGGGTAAAAATAAAGCTGTTCTTTATGGTGTTGGTACTGATTCAGCTAAAGAAGCTATATATGCCAGACTAACAACAGATATAGATCAAACAACTTTACATTTTCCAAGTGATGTAGATGAAGAATACTTTAAACAGCTTACAGCAGAAAAAAGAGTAGCTAAATTTGTAAGAGGTAGAAAATCACTTGTCTGGAAACAGATCAGACCAAGAAATGAGGCTTTAGACTGTTTAGTTTACTGCTTTGCAGCCATCTATATATTAAACCCTAATTGGGACTCAATAGAGCAAAGAACCTTAGTTAATGAACCAGATGTAGTACCTCAAGAAGAAAACAATGCACTAATAAGACAAAGAACTAGGCAAACTAGCAATTTTGCTAACAGTTGGAAAGATTTATAAACTTCATACCTAAGAGTTGACAAATATATTTTGGCTCATAACTTAAATATTAGATATATCTAATTATTTTAAGAGGTTTTTTGCTTGAGCAACGTATTTGACAGAGCTAATTATCCAGAAAAAGAACCAATAGAATTGGTTGTTGGCGATTACTGGGCGTGGAAAAAAGAAGGTTTAGCTACAGATTATCCAACATCAACATATTCATTAAGCTATGAATTTCATTGTGACTCTGGTGGTGGCGGATCTCATCAATTTACAATTAATGCTACTGAATCAGATGATGTTTATTACATAGAAGTCCCATCATCAACTTCTGATAATTACAATCCACATGATTATATCTGGGCTTCTTACATAACTAGAACAGCAGACTCAAGCAGAACACAAATAGGCGAAGGTAAAATGACAATATTACCTAACCTAGCAGATACAAATGCAGATCTTAGATCACATGCAAAAATTGTACTTGATAGTTTAGAAGCTGTTATCCAGGGTCGTGCAAATATGGATCAGAGCAGCATGTCTATTGCTGGTAGATCACTTTCCAGAATGTCTATTGATGAACTAATGACGTTTAGGGATAGATATAAAGCTGAATACTTACAAGAAGTTAAATTAGCAAGATTAAAAAATGGCGATACTTCTGGAAATACAATACGGGTTAAATTCTAATGGCATGGTATAGCAATATTCTTAACAGAAGAAAAAAAGACAAATCAATTAAATTAAACAAACGAACATATCAAGGTGCTAATGTTGGCCGCCTTTTTTCAGACTTTTCATCAACATCAACATCCGCTGATTCAGAAATACAACCAAATTTAAGAATATTAAGAGCCAGGGCTAGAGAATTAGCAAGAAATGATAGTTATGTAGCTAGATATCTAAATTTAATGATCTCTAATGTTGTAGGTAAGTCAGGAATAAGGATTAGTTCTAAGGCAAGAAATGATAATAACACCCTAGACATAAGTGCAAATCAACAAATTGAAGCCGCCTGGAAGGAGTGGTGTAAGAAAGGTAATTGTGTTGCGAATGGCAGAATGTCATTTTTAGATGCTCAAAAGCTATTTGTAGAGACTTTATATAGGGATGGTGAGGTTTTAGTTCAGCATATACCAACAAATACAAACAAATTTGGTTACATGATTCGTTTTTATGAGGCAGATCACTTAGACGAAGAATACAACGACACTGCAAGCAATGGCAATGCTATAAAAATGGGTGTTGAGGTTGATTCTTTTGATAAGCCAGTTGCTTATTACATGTTTAAGGATCATCCATACGATACCTTGTATTCAAAAACCCGAAAACATATAAGAGTGCCAGCAAGTGAGCTGTTACATGTCTATTTGTGTAATAGACCAGAACAAACCAGGGGTGTTTCGCCTATTTCTACTGCAATGGCTAATATTAAGTTATTGAATGGATATTTTGAGGCCGAAATTGTTTCTGCAAGGACAGCAGCAAGCAAAATGGGGTTTTTCGTTAGTCCAGATGGCAATTCGTATGTTGGAGATGGTATAGAAGATAATTTTGCACCAGTTATGAACGCTACTGCTGGTACTTTTGAACAATTACCCGCTGGTATGTCATTCCAACAATTTGATCCTAGCCACCCATCAACAGCTTTTGATCCTTTTACTAAGTCAGTATTACGTTCTATAGCTTCTGGTCTAAACATTTCATATCATTCTTTAAGTAATGACCTTACATCAGTTAATTACTCATCAATCCGTCAGGGTGCTTTAGAGGACAGGGCTGCTTATCAGATAGCTCAACAGCTAATGATTGACCATATGATTGAGCCTATATTTAAAAAATGGCTTGAAATGTCTATATCTACAGGTGCTATAAACCTACCTATAGCTAAATTTGATAAGTTTTATAACGCTACTAACTATATAGCTAGGGAATGGTCATGGATTGACCCACTAAAAGAAATCCAAGCAAATGTTGTAGGCCTACAAAATGGAATAACAACATATTCAGATATTGCAGCTGCCCAGGGAAGGGATGCTGAAGAACTAATGGAAATGCATCAAAAAGAAAAAGATCTTATGGATCAATATGGAATACAGGCTGCATATCAGCCTTTTGGTAATAAACAACCAGTTCCAGCTACAGGTTTTGAGGATGAAGATGTTGAAAGTTAGGGCGTATGGGAAACGATTGCCAAAAATCGTGGGGTTATCTATTACTGGTGGGAGAGGATAGCACTTATGTCAGATAAAAATTTAATAACAACTAGCGAGGAAAATGAAATGGATGATATTAATATTGAAAACACCATTTCTGATACTGAAGAAGTTGAAACAATGGAAACAGAGGAAGTGCAAACTGAATCTGAAGAAGTTATGACAACTGAACCAGAAGAAATGGCTGTTGAAGTTGAAAGTGATGAAGAAGATAGATCAGTTGCTAGTGAGATTGCATATAGAACAATAGATCTATCAAAAGCATCATACATTGATGAGGAAAGCAGAACTGTAAAAATTGGCGTGTCCAGTGAGCAGCCTGTTTCTAGGTCTTTTGGTTTAGAAGTACTAGATCATAAAAGCACATCTATAGACACTGGGTTTATGGATAGCAAAACTGCACCATTTTTACTTGACCATGATATGAGTCAGGTTATTGGCGTAGTAGAAGATTTTAAAATTGATGAGACTGCTAAAAGAACAACAGCAGTAGTACGTTTTGGAAAAAGCGAACTAGCCTCTGAAATTTTTGAAGATGTAAAAGACGGAATAAGAAAAAATATATCCGTTGGCTACAAGGTAAATAAAATGGAACGTGATAGCAATGACATTATTGGCGATCATTACAGGGCTACTAGCTGGACTCCAATGGAGATTTCTAGCGTTGGTATTCCAGCAGATCAATCAGTTTTAGTCGGAGTTGGGCGTAAAGATAAACAAGAATTAAATTTTAAGGATATTAAAATGGAAACAGAAAATAAATTAGATTCAAATGCTATCAGAAGTGAAGCTACTGAATCAGTTAAAGCAGAAATGCTTAAAAACGCTAAAGAAATTTCAGCGTTAGGCAAACATCATAACCAAAGAGATTTGGCTGATAATGCTATACAGAACGGAATGAGTGTTGAGCAATTCAGAGGCGTGTTACTAGATAACATATCTAATGATAAAGCTTTAGAAGTTGCACCAGCTAACTTAGGCCTAAACGAAAGTGAAAGAAGTGAATACTCTTTAATCAAAGCTATTAACGCATCATCAACTGGTGATTGGTCAAAAGCTGGTTATGAAAGAGAGCTATCAGAAGAAATTGCTAAAAGAACTGGTAAAGAAGCTAGAGGTTTTTACATGCCTTCAGATCTTAACTGGGGTCAAAGAGATCAAACTGCTGGAACAGATTCCCAGGGTGGTTACTTAGTTGGTACAGACCATCTTGCAGATCAGTTTATTTCAGCTTTATACGCTAAATTAACTGTTGGTGAGCTTGGTGCGAGAACTATGACAGGATTAAAGGGCGATATTTCGGTGCCGAAATTATCAGCTCAAACAACTAACACTGCTTTTGTTGCTGAAGGTTCAGCTCCAACTGAAGGTGCGGCTGTATTTAGTCAAATAACAATGACCCCAAAAACTTTAGCGTCTTACGTTGATTGTTCTAGAAAGCTAATGCTTCAAAGCGATCCTTCTGTAGAAGCTGTATTAAGAAATGACATTGTTTCACAATTTGCTAGAAAAATTGATAGCGTAGCTATTAATGGTGGCGGATCTAACGAGCCTTCAGGAATTATTCCTGGTGTTGCTACTGCAAACGTAGTTTCAATGGGTACTAATGGTTTAGCTCCAACATATGCAAAAATTGTTGATTTAATTAAAGCTGTTGATGTTTCAAATGCAATGGGCGGAAATCCATCATTCTTAACTAACCCTAAAGTTATTGCTGCTCTTAGAACTATAGCAAAACAAAGTGGTGGTGCTGAAGGTAACTTCATTATGGAAGCTGCAAGTGAAATATTAGGCTACAACGTAGCTTCTACAACTTTAGTTCCTTCTAACCTTTCAAAAGGTACTGGAACTAACTTGTCAGCCGCTATCTTTGGTGACTTTACTAATGTAATGCTTGGTTTCTGGTCTGGTGTTGATGTAGTTGTTGATACAGCTTCATTATCTACTTCAGGTGGAACAAGGCTTGCTTTCTTCCAAGACTTAGATGTTGCGATTCGTCACGACACTGGCTTTGGTGTGATTAAAGATATTATTGCTTAATTAGCGATATTGTTCTGGGTAGCCTTAATTGGCTACCCATTTTTAAAAGGAAAAAAAATGGAAATTAGAATATTAAATAAGACACACGTTAGGGGTGTTACAAGATACGAAGGTGACGTGGTAGAAGTTTCTGCTGCTGAAGCTAAACAATTTATATCTGGCGGTTGTGCAGAGGATGTTAGTCACAAAGATAAGCCATTAAAAAACAAAACAACTAAGAATATTAAGAAAAGATAATGCCACTAGAAAGCTCATATGATTTTAACAGTTACGTTGATCCGCAAATAGGCGGAGTAACAGCTACATTTAATAATATTAGTGCAGGCAATTCTACCAATATAAAAATAATAATTGACCAGGCATATTTTAATATACAAGGAGATACTATTGCTGTTGAGGGTTATCAGCCTAGGGCAATGGCTAAAGCCTCTGATATACCTTATGTCTCTATTAATGACCAACTAACAGTTCATGCTATAACAACCAACAATGGCTCTACACTAACTCCAGAGACTGATTTTGTAATAGTAAACGTACAACCAGACAATGTTGGCATGGTTAATTTAATTCTGGCTTTACAATGAGCCAGTATTTAATGGAAACAGAAGAAGATATGAGTTCATATCTTGATATTAATTTTGGTCATGGTGTTTCTGCTATATATACCAACAGTAGTGGAACTGCTGCAACAATAAATATTATTTTAAATAATGAATATATAGAACAAGAAGGTTTAGAAGTTTCAATAGAAGCTACACAACCTATTGCATATTGCAGGTCTATAGATGTTCCTAGTATTGCTCATGGTAATACATTACAAGTAACAGCTATAAAAGATGTTCAGGGAAATATATTAAGCCCAGCTGCAAATTACACAATAGTTTCTATACAAAGTGACAGAACTGGTTTTACTGCTTTAAGCCTGGAAAAAATATAATGGCTAATCATGTAAGACAACAAATAAGGGAAAGGTTTGGCACTGTTTTAAATAACCTTACAACTACTGGAACTAGGGTTTATCAATCTAGGGTTTATCCGTTAGCAACTGGTGGAACGCCAGCTTTATTAATTTATACAAAGTCTGAAGATTCTGCACCAGAAGTAATGGGTGTAAATCGTTTATGTACAAGAAATTTAACAGTTGCGGTTGAGATATATGTAAAAGCAACTAGCAATTTTGATGACACTATAGACACTTCAGCAAAAGAAGTTGAGATAGCAATTGCTGGAGATCCAACTTTAGGCGGCTTAGCAAAAGATTGTTTTTTAGAATCAACAGAGATTGATTTTAATCCAGAGGGAGAAGCACCACTTGCGTTTGCTACTCTAAATTTTTTAACCAACTACTATGTCCAGGAACAAACTCCAGACGTTGCAGTTTAAAGAGGTAAATATATATGAAACTAACAAAAAACGGAATTTCAGTTATTGCTCATCCAGCGTGTGTTGAGAGTATGAAAAATATGGGATGGAAAGAAGAAACAGCCCAGGAAACTAAACTTTCTTCAAAACAAACTAAAAAAAAACGGAATTTCAGTTATTGCTCATCCAGCGTGTGTTGAGAGTATGAAAAATATGGGATGGAAAGAAGAAACAGCCCAGGAAACTAAACTTTCTTCAAAACAAACTAAAAAAAACGAGGAATAAAAAATGGCGGTACAAAAAGGAAACGCTGGAATCATTAAAATAGGATCAAATGCTCTTGGAGAGATGAGATCTTATTCAATTGAGCATAACAGCGACACAATCGAAAGTTCATCAATGGGATCAACTTTTAAAACATATGAAACAGGATTAACTGATTTTACAGCTTCAATAGATGCTTATTGGGATGAAGATGATACTGTACAAAATGCATTTACAGCAGGTGCTGAAGTCACACTAATATTTTTCCCAGAAGGGGATGCAACTGGTGCTACAAGATATACAGGAACAGCTATTGTTACTGGAATATCAAGATCTGCATCTTTTGATGGTTTAGTTGAATGTTCATTTAGTGTACAGGGTAAATCAGCTCTACAAACTACAACATCATAACAATATGAAAGCTATAGAGAGAGCGGTATCACATTTTGAAGATCAAGATGTAAGAGTAACAATTGTTGATGAATGGAAAGATGAACATGGTAATCCATTAAAAATATACAGTAAGCCATTAACTTTAGCTGAAACAAGCAAGCTTTATAAAATGAGCCAGCAAGATGATCTAAAGATGATGGCTATGGTATTGGTTTATAAAGCACTTGACGAAAGCGGAGAGAAAATATTTGACCTGGAAGATAAGAACACTTTATTAAACAGAGTTGAACAAGAAGTCCTGGTAAGAGTTGCAACAGCAATGATGGGACAAGAACCGCAGGAAAAAGTTAAAAAAAACTAATAGAGGATAGTAATTTATATGTGCAATTTGCTATAGCAGAAAAACTTGGCAAAACACATGCAGAACTTCAGCAAATTACTATCCATGAATACCAAACATGGATTGCTTATTTTGAAATAAGTGAGGAAAAAAGAAGTGGCCAATAGTAAGATTAAATATGAAATTATTGCTGTAAATAAAACAGCAATGGCTTTCAAAGCTGTAAAGATAGGTTTAAAGGGTATTGCTACAGCAGGTAAGGCTGGTTTATTTGCTATCAAAGCACTAGGAGCAGCAGCAGTAGCAGCAGCAGCTTCTATAGCTTTAATTACAAAAAAATCTTTTGATTATATTGATACTCTAGGCAAGACTGCTTCCAGAACTGGTATTGCTACAGAGACATTACAAGCCTTCCAGTTAGCGGCCATAGAATCTGGAACTACTGTTGAGCAAACTCAAAAAGGTTTAGAAAAATTTGCTAGATCTATCGGAGATGCAGGCAGAGGACTTAAAACCCAGGTAGATATCTTTTCCGATTTAGGTGTAACACTAAAAAATGCAGATGGATCACTAAAAAGTTTTGAAACATTATTGGAAGGTGTTGCTGAAGGATTAGGAGAACTAGGATCAGAAGCTGAAAGGGCAACAGCACTTGCTAATTTATTTGGTAGGGCTGGTATTCAATTTAGTGAAGTTTTTAGAGATGGTGCTGATGGTTTAAAAGAATTTACAAGAAGGGCAGATGATCTTGGAATTATTTTAGATGATAAAACTATCAGAGGTGTTGAGCAGTTTAATGACACTATGAGTGTTGTTAAATTACAAGTAGGTGCGGTAGTTAATAATATTACAGCAGCTTTTGTGCCAGCATTACAAATTTTAGCTACAAAATTGCAAGATGTCATAACAAAATCTAAAGATACAGCTTCTGGTTTTGATACTTTAGGTAAAACAATAGCTGTAAGTGTCTTATTGGGTTTAAAGCAGGCTGCTATAGGGATACAAAATTTTATAACAGCAGCAGAAAGATCTTTTTTAACTTTTGCAGCTTCAGCAGGTGGCAAATTTTTTGGCTTTGAATTAACACCACTGCAAGAAATGCAAGTTGAGTTATTAAAGTTAGAAAAAACATACCAGGGCGTAATAGACAAAACTGCTTTTTATTATGCTAGTCCAAAGGCTATGGAAAACT
>Ga0206130_10006992_pt1 | contig 12663 bp, 10 predicted proteins | sample Helgoland_Spring_9_FD_148637 | JGI IMG/M metagenome (GOLD analysis project Ga0206130, IMG submission 148637) | Pelagic subsurface seawater microbial communities from Kabeltonne, Helgoland, North Sea - Helgoland_Spring_Bloom_20160512_1 | ecosystem: Environmental > Aquatic > Marine > Epipelagic ... | reverse complement strand
AACCGAAGGCCATAGAGGAACTTGTTGACGGGTTGAATGAGGGAAAGCCGTTTCAAGTGTTACTTGGTGCAACGGGGACTGGAAAGACCTTTACAATTGCACAAGTCGTCAAGCGAGTTCAAAAGCCCACATTGATTTTGGCACACAATAAAACATTGGCAGCTCAGTTGTATGCAGAGATTAAGCGATTTTTTCCCAACAATGCCGTGCAGTATTTTGTATCCTATTACAATTATTATCAGCCAGAAGCTTATGTGCCGACAACGGACAATTACATTCCCAAAGACTCTAGTATTAATGAACAAATCGATAAACTACGTCATTCGGCTACTCAAGCGTTGTTGGAACGCCGAGATGTTATTATTGTTTCGAGTGTTTCATGTATTTATGGTATTGGAGATAGAGAGGCCTATCAGGCGTTGTTGTTGTACCTAGTGGTGGGTGAAGAAGTTGGTAGACAACACATAATCACTCGATTGACAGAAATGAATTACACCCACAACGACATTGAATTTGATCGCGGAATGTACCGAGTACGTGGCGATGTGATCGATGTCTTTCCAGCATCCGAAGATGATAGAGCGATTCGAATAGAACTCTTTGATGATGAAGTGGAGACCATTTACGTTTTTGATCCATTGACAGGAAGAAAGATCAAAGATTTGCGTCAGATACGGATCTTTGCGGCCTCTCACTATGTAACGGGACAAGATAATTTGAAGCGTGCCATTGAAGATATTCAAATCGAATTGTCACATCGATTGCTTGAATTAGAGCAAGCAGGAAAGTTGGTAGAGAAACAACGACTCGAAGAGCGTACCAATTATGACTTGGATATGCTTCGTAATGCTGGTGTATGTGCAGGAATTGAAAATTATTCGCGACATTTATCAGGTAGAAATCCTGGTCAACAGCCACCTACGTTGTTGGAATACTTTCCAGAAGATTGGCTTTTGGTAATGGATGAAAGTCACGTGACGCTTCCTCAAGTCCTTGGAATGTACAAAGGGGATCGCAGTCGAAAACAAACGTTGGTTGATTATGGTTTTCGTCTTCCTTCTGCAATGGACAATAGACCCTTGCAATCAGAAGAGTTTTTTCAATTGTTGAATAAAGCGATTTTTGTATCAGCAACACCAGCATATCGAGAGTTAGAGCGTACCAATGGAGAAGTTGTAGAGCAGATAATTCGTCCGACGGGCTTGCTTGATCCGACGATTGAGATTCGTCCATTGGAAGGGCAGGTGGATGATTTGTTTGGAGAGATTCAAATACGAGCAGCACGAAATCAACGTGTGTTGGTTACGACGTTGACCAAGAAAAAATCAGAACATCTCGCTAATTACTATGATGAGTTGGGCATTAACGTTGCCTATTTACATTCGGATATTCCGACTATTGAACGTGTAGAAATTATTCGAGATTTGCGACAGGGCAAGTACGATGTCTTGATTGGAATCAATCTTCTTAGAGAAGGATTGGACATGCCAGAAGTCTCATTGGTTGCCATTTTAGATGCAGACAAAGAAGGTTTTCTACGCAATCGGACAAGCTTGATTCAAACGATGGGGCGTGCTGCTCGAAATATTGATGGTCACGTCATTTTGTATTCTCAACACAAAAGAATTACCGCTTCTATGAAGGCGGCCATTGATGAAACAAATCGTCGTCGTGCGATTCAAAGAGCCCACAATATACATCATGGTATTGAACCACAGCCCATTCACTCCGAGTTTGAGTCCCCATTGGAATTGTTGTTTTCTTCTGATGCCGAAGGTGACTTGCAAACCTTGATTTCCCCATCTGATGATGTGCCGACGGACATACCCACTTTGCAAAAAAGAGTCTCTCAACTCAAGAAGCAAATGCACAGTGCCGCAGCACAACTGGATTTTGAGGGTGCCATTCGACTCCGCGATGAAATTAAACAACTCAATGAATTTTTACGTGTCATCGGTGGAGACGTGGGTTGATCAAAAATCGGGTTATACTAGTTGTATGATGACCGATTCAGCAAAATTTGGAACTCCGGCTACAAAAGTTCGTGTGGACAAGTGGTTGTGGGCGACGCGAAAGTTCAAGACGCGTACACTTGCTGGAAAGACTTGTGATACAGGTCATGTTCGCATAAACGGGAACACAGCGAAGGCCAGTTCCAAAGTAAAAGTGGGGGATGAAGTGAAAGCGTTAACCCCTGGTGGTGCAAAGATTCTCAAAGTACTTGCGTTGGCAGAGAAAAGAGGACCAGCATCTTTTGCTGTTACACTATATGAAGACTTAACCCCTGAAGAACCCAAAGAAATCGCGCCACCGAGAGTGGAGCGTGGAAAGGGTAGACCCACCAAAAGAGACAGACGTCGTTTTGACAGACAACGTCGATGGTAAAACAACTGTAGGAGAATTGCCATTATGCGTGTTTTATTGATAAACCCTTCAATGAATTTAAATAAATTGGGTCGTTTTGCAAAACTATTGGAGCCAATGCCTTGTATTGGTTTGGCCTATATTGCTGGTGCCTTAGAGCATCACGGTACTGAAGTGGCCGTAATTGATATGTTTGCAGAAGTATTCAATGCTGAGCAGGTTTTGACACGTGTCAAAGAATACCAACCAGATCTCGTTGGAATGACTGTCCTGACACCATCAGAACCGATTTGTTCTATTTTGACCCAGATGATTCGAGGTGTTCTGCCCAAAGTTAAAATTGTTTGGGGTGCAGTGCACGCCGAGGTTTTTGCTAAGGATATTGTGTTGGAAGGGAAAGCGGACTTTGTAGTACATCATGATGGTGAAGAAACCATTTGTGAGCTGGTAGATGCATTGGACAATGGCTTTAAAGACTTTTCAAGCGTTGATGGGTTGACGTGGTTGGGGGACGATGGCACACCGGTCACCAACAAAGATCGTCGTTTGCTCACAGATTTGGACTCGCTTGCCTATCCTGCCTGGCATCTTTTCCCGTATCATAAGTATGGCTTGTTACCATTTGCCGATTTTGCCAAGCCTGTTTTGACAATGACGGGGTCTAGAGGGTGTCCTTATCGATGTGATTACTGCTCGTTAATCAACACTGGAGGAAAGGTTTATCGTCGGCGTGATCCGATTAAGATTGTTGATGAATATGAATATTTGATCGATCGATATAAAGTGAAGCAGATTGGTTTTGTGGATCCCATTTTTCCTTTGGTCAAGAAAGACCTCAAGCCTTTGTGTGATGAGATAGTCTATCGTGGTCTAGACAAACGGTGTCAGTGGTTGTCTGAAACGCGATGTGATCGATTGGATAAAGAAACAGCCGACCTGATGTATTATGGTGGATGTCGTCGAGTGCTAATGGGGATTGAATCTGGTGTGGATCTACTGCTTGGTAATGTAAATAAGAACATCACCACAGCAAAAGTGCGAGAGGGTGTAGCGAATGCCAAGAATGCTGGGCTGCAGACTGTTGGACTTTTTATGATTGGAATGCCAGGTGAAACACCTGAAATGACTCGTGAAACGGTCGAATTTTCCATGGACTTAGAGTTGGATTTTGCAAAATATGCCATCACCGTTCCCTTTCCAGGGTCGAAACTGTTTGACGATCGTTGGCAGAAAGATCTTTTCCGAGACGATTGGGAAAATTACACCACGTTCAATCCAGATCCAGACAGATTGGTCTATCATCCTCATGGTTACGATCCAAAAGAATTGATTGAAATGCAAGCGTGGGCACTTCGAAAGTTTTATTTGCGTCCAGAACAGATCAAAAAGCAGATTTTTGAGTTGCGTACGATCAGTCCTAAAATGCTACTGTATGGCATTTACGGCATGGTGGTTTAAGAAGAAAATCGCATATTTTGAATCATATTTATCTCACTTGCGTTAAAATAGAGAATACGAGTGAGGTGAAGATGTCTTTTGAAGAACAATTGCGAGAAGAAAAAGCCAAAGAACAACAACTCCAAGAAGAGGTTCGTATTCTTGAAGTTCAATTGGCAACTGTTCAGGCAACACTGCTTCGTCAACAAGGTGCGGTTCAGATGCTGGAAAAGATAACGGCGAATACCATCGTTGGTAGCGGGAGTTTGCAGTCCTTGTCTGGAGGTTCCTCAGTACAGAACAACAGTAGAGCAAAGCGTAGCACCAAACAAGATATGGAATCTAGACGCAATGTTGTGATCCAAGTATTGCACGAAAATGGGCCCTCTACAGCGAAAGAAATGTTGCAACACGTCAATGCTCTATTGGGTGATAATTTGAAGATTCATCATTTGCGAAATGTACTACAAAAGTTTGACTCATCTTTTGACAGGGGTGATGAGCATGGTGTTTGGTGTCTTAAAACTCAAGAATCTTCCTCTTATGGTGCTGCTACATCCGAGTTGTCAGAGTCTTCGGAAGATTCTACAACTTCATAAACCCATACTGGTCCATATTGCTTTTGAATGTGCAATATATTGTTTTGTATCATTTCCGAAAAGCGAATCTGCAAGGTCTTCGTTGCTCCATTGTCTAAATAATCAGCATTGTTGTCTACTAAGAAGAATCGCATATTGATAACGACATGTGAGATGCCAGCTTCTTGTAACTTGTGTTGAATATCTTCTATGGAATTGTCTTTTAACAGTCGTTCAAATCGAGTAGCTCCAAAGACATTGTCTACTCTCACTGGAATATCTAAATAATAATGGTATCCACGCATCCAGACCAGCCAAACCTTTTTGGCACTTGAGTCATTCAGTTCACGATATACGGGATGGTTTTCAGGCAATCGATGGTCTAGAAAAGAGGTGTTGGCTTGTTCTAGTGATTTGGATGTTATCAAGTTTTCCCAATACACGTGACTTTGTTGATTTTGTTGAAGTTGTTGAATTGGTGCAATGGCCCACAAACCAGAAATTGTGATCCAAATCTTCCATGATGTCGAATTCCACTTCGCTACAATCGGTATGGTCATTAGAACGATCAGCGGTAGCAACGGTAAGAAAAATCGGATTTGTTGTACTTGAAGAGCCCAAAAAATAGTCCATCCAATCAATAAGCATCCCATCCATAAAGAGTCTTTAAGAGCCTGACCTTTGTAGATGCACCATGTATAAATCCCTAAAAAGATTAACCATATGACTCCCAACGACCCTTGGAAAGAACCAATCATATCTTGGCTTGTGAATACTCTAATCGGTAGGAGGATATAGTCTATTGCGTTTCTACCCATTCCATACTGTTCAAGTGTATAGGCATAAGCCATCGAACGCCAAGTATCCCATTGAGTTCCCCCAAATAGTTCATACATCATTGGAAAGACAGGATTTCCAGTATCCAGAATATTGCGGATGTAAAAAATAGAGCCAAATAAACTGATTCCACCAATAAATTTTAATATTGGTATTGGACTGAATTTTCGGTGTTGTGTATACAGAATCCCACCGATGAGTATGGGCAATATGAGGGCACTGTATTTTAAGGAGCAGGCCACTCCCACAATCATTCCAATGTACAATGATGAACGTTTTGATGATATTGCCAATATCAACCACAAACACACAGCCGTTAACCAAGGTTGTACATAGCAAGAAGTACCGAACTCAAGGATGCTGGGTGTTAGTAAGTACAGTATGCTACCAGTCATCGCCCATATGTCAGATTTAATCTTGGATTTGAGCCATCCGAAGATTCCAATGGCTGTTCCACCTACGATTGCTACAGACAAGTATCGTGGATTGATGAGCAACTCTCCAGAAGAAGGTTCATGCAGGATTGTGAGAATAGATTGCCACCCTTGTGGAAAATAAGCAAACACGACAAAGTCTGTGTCCATATACGTTCCTGTCATCGCATACTGTTTTGCCAACGCCAAGTGATACGTCAGCGAATCACGCATCCATGGAGGTGGTGTAGCATGCCATAAATATCCCAATAAAATTGTTGCGATGGGGAAGTGGAATCTTGAAAAGGTTGGAAACGACAAAGAGTTAACACCAAGACTTCGCCAGTTGTTTGCGGCAATCATCCATGGCATACTCAGAACAATAAATCGTGTGGTTGAAGTGTACAGTCCCAAAAATAAAAGTATCATCATCATAATTTGGATCAGAATCAACAGCTCGCACCCTTTTATAAATAGATGGGTTTCCTTTGTGGTCGTTGATGTTTGTCGACAGGTAGATAGAGCAAAGAGAAATCCGACAATGGTCCAAATCAACACGATATTGCCATGGTGGGATCAAAGAATTGTATAGAAAGCAGATTCATGTGTGTATTTCTCGGCTGTGACTTGACAAAAGGCTATCAATATGTGACATTCCCTCTTGGTTATTTATGACCATTTCGGTGCAGTCGGCAAGGATTTTCGGTCGAAATCCTGTGCGGGGGCATTTGAGAACACACACAATATTGGAGGCCATCATGGCATTGACCGCAGAAGATAAAGCAGAAATCATCGCTAAATATGCGATTAAAGAAGGCGACACTGGTTCAGCAGAAGTGCAAATCGCATTGTTGACAGCTCGCATCAACAATTTGAACAATCACCATTATAAGCGTGATCCAAAGTCAACAAACGCTAAGTTTAAGATGAACAATCATAAAGATCACCACTCACGTCGTGGTTTGTTGAAAATGGTTGGTCGTCGTCGTCGACTCATGCGTTACCTCCAAGGTGTCGATTATAAGCGATATACGGCTATTCGTGATGCATTGGGCTTGCGAAAGTAAAGCAAAACCTTGTATTCAAACGATTTCAATGATAGACAGACAACGAGCATTATGCTTGATGTCTGTCTTTCTTTGTGTCAGTCCCTGTATTAAAGTTAAAACAGACAATTTTTCGACACTGTTTCGGTGTCATTTACCCTCATGAGAAGAGATTCATTATAGATTCTATTTGTTCGCAGGTCTTTGCAAAGAAATACACGTTGTTGTTTCTTTTCATGGGTCTACGAGTTGATTGTTGAAAAGATGAATGCTTTCTCTCACATTCTATATTGGAGACAAACATTATGAATGTACAAACTGTATCTATCGAAGTTGGTGGACGTCCATTGACTATCGAGACCGGCAAATTGGCAAAACAAGCCAACGGTTCTGTTGTAATCCGTCAAGATGACTCAATGATTCTGGTCACTGCATGTGCCAGCAAAAATGATGTTCCTTTTGACTTCTTGCCTTTGACGGTCGTATATCAAGACCGCACAGCCGCTTCTGGTTCTATTCCAGGTGGTTTCTTAAAGCGCGAAGGTCGTCCAAATGAACGAGAAACGTTGATTTCTCGTCTGATTGATCGTCCAATTCGTCCTCAATTCCCAAAGTATTTCCGTCGTGAAATGCAGGTAATTGCAACTGTTATGAGCTATGACCCAGCATCTGATACTGATGTATTGGCGATGTGTGCAACAGCTGCAGCATTTGCTGTCAGTGATATTCCAATGACAGACCCCATCGCAGGAGTTCGTATCATTCGTTTGAATGGTGAGTTCCTCATTAATCCAAGTTTGGATCAATTGGCAGAGTCTGACATCAATTTGGTGGTTGCAGGATCTCGCGCTGGTATTTCTATGGTAGAAGGGGCTGCATCTGAAGCACCTGAAGAAGCCATGATGGAAGCAATGGAATTGGCATTTACAGAAATCCAAAAGATCATTGATGGTATCGAAGAGTTGGCTGCCAAAGTCAATCCAACCAAGTTTGAAATTAATGCACCTGCAGACCTCAATGAGGAAGTTAAAGGTAAGTTGATGGAACTCGGCGCTCAAGAAAAATTGAATGACGCAATGGGAATCTCTGGTAAGTTCGAGCGAAACAGTGGCTTGAAAAATACCCGTAATGAGTTGGTTGAAGGATTGGTTGCTGGTTTGGATGACGAAGACACAATTGCTTCAATGACCAAAGATGCCAAAAAGATTTGGTCTAAAATGGTTTCAGAAACAATGCGTCGCAATGTTGTTGAATCGGGAATCCGTATTGACGGTCGTCAAACAGATGAGATTCGTCACATCTGGATGGAAGTTGGTATGGCTCCTCGTGTTCACGGTTCTACCATCTTTACACGTGGTGAGACACAAGCATTTGTAACCGCTACTTTGGGTACAGAACGCGATGCTCAACACGTTGACTTTGCAGACGAAAAAGAAGATCGTCGTTGGATGCTTCAGTATAATTTCCCACCATACTCAACGGGTGAAGTTCGTCGTATGACAGGTCCTAAGCGTCGTGAGATTGGTCACGGTAAATTGGCACATCGTGCGTTGCAACCAGTATTCCCAACTGCTGAAGAGTACAAGTATGTTGTACGTTGTTCAAGTGATGTTCTAGAATCAAACGGTTCGTCTTCAATGGCGACAGTTTGTGGTGCAACATTGTCGATGTATGATGCGGGTGTGCCATTGAAAGCACCTGTTGCTGGTATTGCAATGGGACTTATCAAAGTAGATGACAACTATGTTGTATTGTCTGACATCTTGGGTGATGAAGATGCGTTGGGTGACATGGACTTTAAAGTGACAGGTACCCCAAATGGTATCACTGCATTCCAAATGGACACCAAGTTGAGTTCTATTCCTCGCGAAGTCATGATGAAAGCAATGACCCAAGCTAAAGATGGTCGTATGCACATCTTGGGCAAAATGGCAGAAGTCATCGACGGACCTCGTCAAGACTTGTCTCCATTTGCACCTCGAATCACATCTATCAAGGTCAAACCAGACAAAATCCGTGACATTATTGGTAAAGGTGGAGTTGTTATTAAAGCGATTCAAGCTACCTGTGATGTACGCGTTTCAGTTGATGACAGTGGTCAAGTAGACGTAGTCTCAACCAATGCAGACAATGCCAAACGTGCAATGGAATGGATTGAAGGTATCGTTCGCGAGCCTGAGTTGGGAGAATTGTACTTGTCTAAAGTAATAGGCCTCAAAGACTTTGGTGTCATTGTTGAGTTGTTCCCTGGCAACGAAATGTTGTTGCACATCTCAGAATGGGACAACAAACGTACAGATTCATTGAATGGTCTTGTTTCCATCGATGATGAAGTATTGATTAAAGTTGTCAAAGGGCGTAAAGGTCCTACCGCTTCTCGTAAAGCAGCATTCGGTGAAACACTCTCGTGAAACCGAATGTACGCTTTGTGCGATTGCCACACAATGTAGGTTTACCTCTGCCTTCCTATGAGACATCAGGGTCGGCGGGGATGGATCTTCCTGCGGCAATCCAAGAAACGATTGTATTACAGTCATTGGAGCGTACAGCCATTCCTACGGGGTTGCAGATTGCAATCTCTGATGGATTTGAAGGCCAAGTTAGACCTCGTTCTGGCTTGGCTTTTCGTCATGGTTTAACCGTTACCAATGCTCCCGGAACGATCGATTCAGATTACCGGGGAGAATTAAAAGTGTTGCTCGTTAACTTGGGATCGGATGCGGTCACGATTGAACGAGGGATGCGGATTGCACAGTTGGTCATCGCACCAGTTGTACAGGCTTCCGTATCAGAAGTGACCACGTTGGATGAAACCGATCGTGGAACGGGTGGGTTTGGCTCTACGGGAGTCTAATACTCTACTCTATATAAACGTGAACTCTTGTAGAGAGAACACAGTGAGTTGCTTGGAGAATATCATGTTAAATGCATCTTTGATATCGTTGTTGGTACTTGTGGGTTGTGGAGATGAATCACCTTCTACAACAGAAACCACAGCCAAAATGGAACAGTCTGGAAAAAAGGTTGAAGAGCCCGCTGAAAAAGCCAAAGTTGATCCACCGAAACCAGCCCAAGAACCCTTGATGGGAGAAGCGGCACCGAGTTTGTTGGTGACGCAAGCATGGTTTTGGAAAGATGAGAATGGAGATTCCCAACCTGGTCCTGCGCGTTTAGAGATTTGGCGTACCCAAGAAGATGGGTGGAAGCGATTTCGTATTGAAGACGCAGAGTCCAACGTATTTCACAAAGCCATTCCTTTTCAAGATGGCATATTAACGATTGGTGCAGAGAAAGCATTGTTGAAAAAATGGAGTATGGTTGATGGTCGATGGGCCCAAGAAACCTTGTGGGAACGAGATTGGAAAGGTAAATTCAACAGATTGAGAGATATTGAAGTTGGAGATGTCAATCATGATGGTATAGAGGATTTGGTTATCGCTACTCACGATGCAGGGGTTGTTGCTGTATTGGAACCGAAGCGCGAAGGTGCAGAGCAAACCTTGGTAGAATTAGATGAGGTAGCAGATACGTTTGTTCACGAGATTGAGATCGGTGACATCAACGGAGATGGCAAGTTGGAATTTTTTGCAACGCCTTCTGATCGCAACCAGTCCAAGAAATCACAAGCAGGTAAAGTTGTGATGTATCGTTGGGATGGAAAGGAGTACAAGCAGACCATCGTTGAAAAGTACAAGAAAACACATGCCAAAGAGATTTTGGTTGCTGATGTAGAAGGGGATGGAAAATCAGAATTATTTTCCGTTTTAGAAGCAGAGCGGGTTGGCAAAGTCATTATTAAACCAGTGGAGATTCGTCAGTACATCGAGCAAGCAGATGGTTCATTCGAACACAAAACGGCTTTCACACTTCAAGATGAGCAATGTCGATTTTTGGTTCCTGGAGACTTTGACCATGACGGTAAAATGGACTTGGTCGCTGCAGGCTATCATTCAGGGCTTTGGATTGCCCGTTTGTCTGATTCTGGAGAATGGGAAACGACATTGATAGACAAAGACTCTTCTGGATTTGAGCATACATCCTATGCTACCGATATCGATGGTGATGGGAAGGCAGAACTGGTTGTTGCCGCAGACAATCAAGCGTCTTTGAATATCTATCGTTGGAACGGCGCTAGTTTTGATAAAGAAAAAATAGGAGAGATTGCTCCGAATACATTCACGTGGAACATTGTACAGGGCAATTTTTAAGAATCTCAAACAAGATAGATCATTTAGATTGGTGATTGTTGATTGGGACAGTCCAAAAAAGTAAACAGGTCAGATGTTGCATATTGTACATCCGACTTGTTTTGTTTTAGAACCGTATTGTTAAAGACGTCTGTGAATCACCAACGACGCGCTTTCTCACGAGCTTCTTTAGTACGACGCATATCGTCATCCAGTACAAATTCAATATCTTCTAAGTCATCGACATCGCCTTCTTTGACATCCCATCCATCTAGGACTCCTGCGATTTTCATCAACTTGTCCTTTTTTATTTCTTCTGTATTGGCTTTTGATACTTCGGCAGTCTGTTCTTCTACCAAGTCATCTACGAGTCCACTGATCTTGTCGTTGGCAGAGCTCAACTGTCCCATCATGGTACTGATCAACAGATGTCTAAAGGCACTGCCTTCAGGTGATTGTTCTTGGAGGAGGGCATTGAACGTTTGTTTGGAAATAGAGATGCCTATGATGGAGGAGGCTGCTCTACATGTTGCTGAACGATTAGAACCATCCACCAATCCCATTTGACCAATCATAGAAGGCGCAGGAATGACAGCAAGTTCTTTTTCTTTACCGGTAGAATCTCGCTTCAATACTTGCACAGAGCCTTCAATGGTAACAAACATGCTGTCGGAAGGTTGTCCTTCTGAGCAGATTAGATCTCCAGAACCCCAAAGGGTTTTGGTACCTTTACCAAGTGCCAACGCTAAGTTTCTAGAGCGAGTGCTGCGAACTTGGTAGGTGCGTAACAGTTTTCGAGCAACCGGACGTAATTCTTCTGCTTTCATCTTATTTCCCTCCAAACAATGATTTCAATCGACCCAACAATCCGCCAGAGTCTTCAGCGTCTTCATTGTTTTCATGTTCATTTGCTTTGTTTTCATTGTCTTCACTTTTCCAAATCTTTTGTATTTCCAGATTTGTATTTCGAATCCGTCGTGCCATCGTTGCAATCAAAAACTGCTCTAGAGCCACAATGGCTTCGTTGTTCCAGGTTTCTCGCATTAATTCAGGAGTCACCAATAAACAAACACTGTCTTTGTTTGCTCGTACCAGTGCAGATCGCGTACCACCACTGTGGAAGAGACCCTGCTCTCCAAATATTTCTCCGGGCAAGATGGTACCCAAATGTCTTTCTGAATGTCCAGTTAGAATGCAGACATCCAATTTACCGGAGACCAAGATCATTGCGTGGTCAGCGGGTGCATTTTGGGCAAATATGATTTGTCTTGGACGAAATTCCAAAATCTGACACATCTGAGTCAGTTTCGAGAGGTCTTTTTGGGAAACATTTCGAAACAAGTGAAGGTTTTGTAGTTGTTTAACAACGGTACTTGAGGAGGCCATAAATCAGTCCATTTAGATAAGTGCTCAATTGGCAGTACTGTAATTCTTCAATCACAATGATCAATGTTTTTTCGAGTTAAAACCAAGAACAACTGACTTCAGATAAAAAATTGAATGCTGTGTTGGTTGAATATCCGGAGCCAACAATCTCTCCATCACTCTGGAAATAGACAATGGAGTTTCCGGAATCTACGAGTACATTGTAACTAGTCGACCACTGTTCTTCATTTTCCCATAAGCCATCAGGGCAGTCTGTTTTTTGACGGTTGAGAGACCCTGTTACTTCCAATGAGAAATCACAAGATGGACAGCCGGCCACTTCTTTTTCTTCGGCATTGATTGCCCAAGTGACATAGCAGGTTTCTCCATCTGTTGAGGTCCAGGCATCCGTTGGGTGTAATATCCATTGCTCTTC
>Ga0206130_10006991_pt1 | contig 12664 bp, 10 predicted proteins | sample Helgoland_Spring_9_FD_148637 | JGI IMG/M metagenome (GOLD analysis project Ga0206130, IMG submission 148637) | Pelagic subsurface seawater microbial communities from Kabeltonne, Helgoland, North Sea - Helgoland_Spring_Bloom_20160512_1 | ecosystem: Environmental > Aquatic > Marine > Epipelagic ... | reverse complement strand
TCAAGTTTCCTTACCAGATAGGCATCATAGGCCATCCCGGCAACATTAATAAAATATCTCTTTTCCTCTATGCCTCCTGAGTAAAAGTGCACAAGTCCAAGATCGTGGGCCTTTGATTCTCCATGCACAAACATCTCCATCCAAAGCACTGGATCAAGTGGAATCTGCATACCTCTAGCCCAATCATTCCCTGTTCCTGTTGGAAAAAGTCCATACAAAACTTTATTTCGCAGCCCAGGAGGAAGCTCCATTAAGCTATTAATGATCTCATTATTCGTCCCATCCCCTCCTATCCCAATCAAACAATCATAAGATTTTGATTCAAAGGATTTAGAAACAATATCTTGCACAGCACCTTTACGATCTGTAACCAAAATAGTTAAATACGTACAACTTTTATCTAGTAGCCTAAGAAATGCAGCAGCTCTTTTTTTAGACTTCCTATTCCCACTTACAGGATTATGAATAACTAATATTGCTTTGTTCAACATCATGATAGCAAGTTACCCAATTAATTTTTATCGAATAAAAATAGACCTATATAGATAAATTTATCTTAACCTTATCCTAAAGTGTATCTTTGATTATCAAAATATACAAATCATGGATTCCATAATTAGTGTGCAAAACGTCAGTAAACACTATGGTGATTATACGGCCGTCAACAGCATAAACCTTGAACTTAAAAAGGGCTGCCTCTTTGGTCTTCTAGGTCCAAACGGAGCAGGAAAGACTTCTTTAATTAGAATGATGACAACGATTACCTCTATCGATGAAGGTCAAATATTGTTTAATGGAGTTCCACTAAATGGAAAATCACCACAATACATTGGATACATGCCTGAGGAAAGAGGCTTATACAAGAAGATGAAAGTCGGAGAGCAACTACTCTATCTTGCGCAACTCAAAGGAATGAGCAAGAAAGAAGCTAACGAGAAGATATGCTTTTGGATGGAACGTTTCGAAATTATGGATTGGTGGAACAAGGAGATCAATGAGCTTTCCAAAGGGATGCAGCAGAAGATACAATTCATATCAACAGTCGTACACGAACCAGAATTGCTAATCCTTGATGAACCTTTTTCAGGACTTGATCCTATCAATACAAACCTTATCAAGTCAGAAATCTTCAGACTTAAAGAAAAAGGAACCACAATCATATTTTCTACACACCGAATGGAACAAGTAGAGGAAATCTGTGAAGAAATCATGTTAGTTAATAAAGGAAATACTGTACTTGGTGGAAACATCCAAGATATCAGAAACACGTACAAGAAAAATCATTTTGAAATAAAAACAGCCAATCCTTTAGACAATACAGATAATATACCAGGAACTGTACTTGACCAACAAGGCAATACAATGATTGTACATTTGGAGAATGACAAAAATTCAAATGAACTGATCAAGTATTTTGTAAACAAGGGAGAAAGACTGATTTCCTTCAAAGAAATCCTTCCAAGCTTAAATGAAATCTTTATCCAAACTGTAGAATCTGTAGCATAATGAAAAATCTAAAACTTATTATCTCCCGAGAATATCTTACACGGGTAAAGAAAAAGTCCTTCATAATAACGACTCTAGTCACACCACTGGCAATAGGTCTGTTCGTTTTTGTACTTGGTTTCATCTTAAACTACAGTGATGGAGAAGAACAAACAATTGCAGTTGTAGATCAATCTGGCATTTTTAATAAGCCTGCTGATCTTGCACGTTCTGGTAGTACATCCTTTGAACTAACAGATGCAACAGTTGAGGAACTAAAGGCTACTTATGAGGAAAATGGATTTGATGCTATTCTTTACATACCTGAAATAAAGAATCTTTATGCACAAACGCATACTATCTTTTTTTACTCTGAAAAAAGTCCAACATTAGACCTTGAGATGGTCATTGGAAATCGGGTAAAGAATAAAATCCGGAACTACAAAATAGATGTTCTTAATCTAGACAAAAAGGAACTAGCAGCCCTTGAAACAAGTGTTGACATTGATCCTGAGCCAATTGTAGAAGGAGAAAAAGATCAGTCCAAACACACGAATCTAGTAGCTGCAGGTATTGGAGGGTTCATGGGATTCATAATGTACATGGCTGTATTTATCTATGGTATGATGGTAATGCGATCGGTTATGGAAGAAAAGACTAATCGTATTGTTGAAGTAATGATCTCTACGGTTAAGCCTTTTGAACTGATGCTCGGAAAGATCATAGGGGTTGGTGGTGTTGGATTGACACAGCTGGCAATATGGGCAGTTCTAATTCCAATTATACAGATAACCGCATCCGCATTCTGGGGTATTGATACTAGTGAACTGACAAGCTTAGATCCGTCTGTAGATCAAGAAGAAATCATGGGAGATTTTGCAATGATAATGGCTGAAATATCCAATCAAAATTGGTGGTCAATAATTCCATTATTCTTGTTTTACTTTATTGGAGGATACTTGTTATATGCATCACTTTTTGCTGCAGTTGGTTCGGCAATTGGCGATGACATTACAGAAGGTCAAGCACTAACTATTCCTATTACTATACCTGTGGCGATTGCATTCTATATAATGATTACAGCAGTGCAATCTCCGAACAGTACCCTTGCAGTATTCTCATCAATATTTCCATTGTTTTCACCAATTGTGATGCCAGCACGACTTGCCTTCGAGCCACCAATTTGGCAGTTGCTTGTCTCTATGGTCGTATTAATTGGAACCTGTATATTCTTTACTTGGATAGCAGGTAGAATATACAGAATTGGAATCTTGATGTATGGAAAGAAAGCCAGCTTCAAAGACCTCTTCAGGTGGTTCTTCAAACAATATTAATTCCAATCACCAAAGATCAGCGAAGGCAAGTGTTGCCACGCTGATCTTTGCCTTTGGGTAGACTTCTAAAAGTGCAAGTGCACATATTTCTAATGTTGTCCCCGTTGTCATTACATCATCAATGATCAAAAAGTGAGGACATTCCACAAGTACCTGCTTCTCAGAAACCATAGCTCCTTCCAAATTCTTCAAACGCGCTAACCTTCCCATCTTTGTTTGAGTACCTGTATTTTTAAGGCGTTTCAATCCATTAAATATGGGCTTATTATCCCAAGACTCTTGAACACCCAAACAAATAAGAGCAGTTTGATTATACCCACGTTTTCGCTTTTTCTTTCGATGTAAAGGTACTGGAACCAAGTAATTCACTGTTTCAAATGCTTCACTTTTTGCCAAAGATGTCCCTAGAAGTCTACCCAGAAACCTTGCCAATTCTTTCCCCGAATCATATTTGAGTCGATATATAAGATTTTGAACCAATGCATCCTTTTGAAAAAAGAGCAATGAAGCTCCAGAACACAGCGGCAAGCGACCCCAAAATCGTTGTTCGAATAAATTATTCCGGAGTTCAAAATGGTAGGTAAAGGGGAGTTCATCAAAACAAAACATACACAGATGTAGTACGTGGTCATTATAACGCTTCCCTGAACAAGCAATACATTGGGCAGGAAACAACAAGTCCGTAATTATCCTTTTCAGATATTTCATAGGACAAATAAAAAACGCCTAGACCACAAAATGTGATAGGCGTGTCAAAACAAAACGAAAAACCAACTTTAAACAAAATCTTTGTTGAAATCTAAATCATAAAGATGCTTTTTCGATTACTGCATAAAAAATCTACCAAAAATTATTTTCTTTTGAATATCCTCACCTGTACAGACAATATTTTTATAAAAAACCCTTATTTCAAAATCATAAAAAATATAAATTTTAATTAATTGTCTAGTTCTAGACATTCTTGTAGCGAATAAAAACAGGAACTTTATTGAATGCCAATCTATTATAATATTGTGTCTTTATTTTTTTTGGGTCAAATTAACCGACAACATATTTAAATTTTATTATATAATTAAATTAACATTTAATTATCCAGACATCAAATCCTACTTTTGTGCGTTATAATAGTAGGCGTTAGATAAAAACATTGTAGAACCAAACTTTAGCATACTATTTTGATGAGTGTAGCCCGAAATATTGACATCGAAGAGTTAATTAAAGCTGAAACTTCATTAGAGCTGCAATTAATTAATGAGCCTGATTTCCGAGAAGGCCTTATCTGGGGGACCCCTAGGTTCGGGCATCCTGAGGGCACTATTGTGTTGCACATCAATGAAGTCTTGAGTAATATTGATAGGCTACCTATCGATGAAAATCAACGCGCCATTCTAAGGTTAGTAGCTATTTCACACGATACGTTTAAAAACAAAGAAGATCGAAATACGCCCAGGAACTGGAACCTGCATCACTCGATTTTAGCTAAAGAATTCATGACAAAATATAGCTCTGACCCTATACTACTTCAGACTATTGAATATCATGATGAGCCATTCTACTGTTGGTTGCATATACATCGTGGAGAATATGAGCTTGCAGAACGTAGACTGAATAGACTATTAAATGAATCCTTAGATTTTCAAATGCTCTATCTTTTCTTCATTTGTGATACCCTCACTGGAGATAAGGTTCTCGCGCCATTAATCTGGTTGGAAGATAAACTTGAACTAGAGTCATACAGAAAATACTTCTTCTAAGACAGCACCGTTTCAAGTATTTCGTGCGAATGAATTTTACCAAGGTTCGGAATATTCATTTCATAGTATTTCAGCATCAATCGAATGAAGCTTCGACGCTCCTCTTTGGAAAGGTCTCCTGGACTAATCCCTTGTAATCCTTTAAGAAATAATTGACTATCAGAAGGACCTAAGTAATTACCATGATAGGGAGCAAGCTCTACTAATTCACCATTCAACAAATCAAAAAATAAAGTACCAGCAGGTACTTCTTCAAGATGAGGGAGTATCCCTAAGTAATGAGCCAATTCAATCATATAGTTCAAATGAAATACACTGAGTCCTTCTTTAAGATCATCCAAGGCTTTAAACCTTGTAAAGATAAATTCAAAAAGCTCAGGATTGGCAGATTCCTCTTTCAAACACTTCCTTGCTATTTCAATCATGAAGGTTCCTACAGAAGCCTTAATCACATCAAAAGGAAGACTTTTATATAAGTAAGCTAGCTTGATATCTTTAATTCGCTGAAGAGAACGCTCATTCTTATAATAACCACTAAGATCTATAAGAGACATTATTTGCACAGAAGATGGAGAAAATCTTGATTTAGATTTACGAACTCCGTTCACTATAAAAGTAAGCATGCCATGAGAAGCAGTGTAAACATCAAGGATTACACTGCTCTCCTTATACTTTTGATTCCTGAACACAATACCTCTACTTTCGAAAATCATACTTTTATTTTATGATAATTCTAAATATATGCAACCTTTTAGTTTAAATCTCGTCCTTCTAAGTAAATAAACACAAAACAAATAAATGAGATTTTCAATTTTATTGATCTTATTCCTTTTTCCTATTGGAAATAAATCCTTTGCTTTTAATTCTGAATGCCCGAACATTAATACTAAGGAGCTTTCCAGCGCTGAAATAAGCCGCTTAATATGTTCTAAACAGTGGACCCAGAGTTCAAATAAAAACCATGTTTTCATATTCAACTCCCATGGAACACTAGAAGTTTTCAGAATGACTGATGAAAACAAACTTTCCACAACTCAGCTCTTCTTTAAGCTTGAATCAGAAAATGGAAAATATATCATCTCCATGTTTAACTCAGAACGTAGCTTGGTAAATTCTTATATTCTAAATAGCAACGGGAAAAAACTAAATCTTAAAGGAATCAACAACAATGAGACTATTAATTTAATTGAGAAAGGTTGTGTTCAATCAGAAAAAATCAAAAAACTCATTGGTGATTGGAGAGGCAGGCAACTTATGAAAGTTACAACGCTGAAAAAAGGAAAATTCCAGCAAGAAGATATTCAATTTACTTTTTCAAAAGAAGGCTCATATATCTTAGAGAGTAAAAGCTTTAATAAAAAGCCATCTGTGGAAAAAGGGTCATACCTTATTCTAGCAGATTCAGATTCTATAATCTTGAAGCCTTATAATAGATTCAAGAGGCCTTATGTAATCAAATTAAAACACATAACAGATAGCGAGCTCGTATTAACGATTTTAGACAATAATGAATCTAAAGCATCGTCGAATGTAACCTTGCTAAGGTAAAATATATAGGTAGTGATTAGTTTTATTTAGGGTTTCGTCTTCAGATGAAACCCTTTTTTAATACCTAAGCTCTTCATCTAAATCTTCTATCTCCTCCTGCTTATACTTCAGCTTCGTTTCTAGGCGAGCCACTTGTCGATCAAAAATCAAGGCTGCTATACCAAGGTTAGCAGGAACTACATTGCCTAAACTCAATGCATGTTCAACCTTTGATTGATCAATATCCATTCTATAAAGAAAAGAGAACAGTTGTTCAAGATCATATTCTAGCCAATAGGATACCCGTTCTCCAATTGCTTTCACCATTGCATCTTTCGTATTCACCTCTTCACTATTATCTAATTCGAAAGACTGCTTAATGAGATCAAAACTCTGCTTATGAATTTCCTCTTTATCCATTAAAATTTTGACTTAATAATTGTTCCTTAATTGATTCAACATACTTTCTACTATTTGACAAACGAGGTACCTTGTTTTGCCCCCCATATTTCCCATTCTTACGCATCCAATTATTAAAACTACCTTTTGGCAAGCTCACTAAGTTCAAACATTCTAAAGCCATGTTTTTAAACCTTTTCGCTTCATAATCTGAATTCAGCAATTGCAATCTTTGATCAAGTTTTTCTCTAAACAATTGTAGGTCATTTGGCTCAACTTCAAACTCAATTAACCACTCATGCCCCCCTTTACAATCTCCTTCAAGAAAAATTGGACCGACAGTATAGTCTTTGACAATAACCCCAAATTCATTACATATCTCTGATAAGGCACGGTCTGTATTCTCTACCATCAGCTCCTCACCAAAAACATTTATATATTGTTTGGTTCTCCCTGTGATTTTAATCTTGTAAGGATGTAAAGATGTAAACCGTATGCAGTCACCAAGAGAATATCTCCAAAGACCTGAGTTCGTTGTGATCAACATAGCATAATCTTTATCCAGCTCTACTTCTCCTAACTTGAAGACCCTTGGATGCTCTTTGTCTATATCTTCCGTCGGTATAAATTCATAAAAAATACCTGAATCAACAAAAAGAGCCATATCCTTCGTAGAAAAATCATTTTGAGCAGCAAAAAATCCTTCAGAAGCATTATAAACCTCTAAATAATCAACTTGATCACTTGGAAAAAAGGCTTTAAACTGATCCTCATAAGGCAGAAAACTAACACCACCATGAATATATACCTGAAACTCTGGCCATACCTCAAGCATATTTTTGGCACCTGTAATCTCTAGTATACGCTTGAACAAAACAACCGTCCAAGTAGGAACGCCACCGATCATTACAATATCGCTCTGCTTAGCTGTAATCTGAGCTATGCGCTCTATCTTCTTTTCAAAATTCTCCATAAGACACACCTCAATGCCTGGGGACATAAAAGCCCAAGCAAAATTTGGCATGTTTTGTAACATAATCGCAGATACATCTCCTACCTGTACATCCTTACTGTTTTTGTAAGACTGCAAACTTCCGCCCATCACTATACTTCTGCATTCAAATTGCTTGGCATCCTCACGTTGATCGTAGAAAAAGGTCATCGTATTCCAATTCCCCTTAATGTGACAATTCTCCAAATTTTCCTGACTAACAGGAATGAATTTGCTCTTCGCATTAGTTGTTCCGGAAGACTTAGAAAACAGATTAATCCTTCCTGGCCATAGAACATTACGCTCGCCATCCATCATTCGTTCTATATAGGGATAAAGGTCAGTGTAAGAAGATATAGGAACAAGCTTCTTGAAATCCTCATAGGTATGAATACCCTGAAAATTATGCTGGTGACCAAACTGGGTATACCTACCTTGGTCTATCAAATATTCTAATAAAGACTCTTGGACCTTTTCTGCATTAGAAATGGAATAGTTGAGTCTAGAACTCCTGATATTGTAATAGGTCTTGAATACCTTGTTGATTACCTTTTTCATCGAAAATGGGAAACGATAGAAGATTACTAAATGAATCCTCGAATTTTAGAAATTTGAGTTAGTTACAATATCAATGTACTAATTATCAACTGAATTAGAAAAAAATTAATTAAAAAATTACAACTCAGATTTAAGGTATTCAGAGGTGTGACCTGATTTACTAGCAACAACTTGCTCAGGAGTACCTTGAGACACTATAGTTCCTCCTCCACGCCCTCCTTCAGGGCCAATATCTACAATATGATCCGCAGCCTTAATGACATCCATATTGTGCTCAATAACTACAATTGTATTCCCCTTGTCTACTAATTTTTGAAGTACAGACAACAACTGTTTAACATCAGAAAAATGTAATCCAGTAGTTGGCTCATCTAAAATATAGAGTGTATTTCCAGTATCCTTTTTGGATAATTCTTCTGCAAGTTTTACTCGCTGAGCCTCTCCACCAGAAAGCGTAGTAGCCTGCTGACCCAGAGAAATATATCCAAGTCCTACATCCCTAAGAGTACTCATCTTCCTATAGATCTTTGGAATATTTTTGAAGAACTCACAAGCTTCATTTACATTCATATCGAGCACATCGTTGATAGACTTTCCTTTATAAAGAATTTCCAAAGTCTCCCGATTATAGCGTTTACCTAAGCAATCCTCACAATCGACATAGACATCTGGAAGGAAGTTCATTTCTATCACTCGTTTTCCTCCTCCTTTACAGGTCTCACATCTTCCCCCTTTTACATTGAAAGAAAAACGTCCTGGCTTATATCCCCTAATCTTTGATTCGGGGTGATCTGAATACAATTTTCGGATTTCGTTGAACACTCCAGTATAAGTTGCTGGATTAGAACGCGGAGTCCTTCCGATAGGAGATTGGTCAATTTCGATAACCTTATCTACATGCTCAATCCCTTTGATAGAGTCATACTGCAGAGGCTTTTTTATGCTATTATAAAAATGTTGTCGTAAGATCGGATAAAGCGTTTCATTGATCAAGCTTGACTTACCGGACCCTGAGACACCACTTACTATTGTAAATGTACCTAATGGAATTTTCAAGTCTACATTTTGTAAGTTATTTCCTTGGGCTCCTTTAAGCTCAAGGTATTTTCCGTTTCCACTTCTTCTTTCCTTCGGAATTTCTATTCGATCAATATTTGCTAAATACCTAGATGTCTCCGATTTATCATTGATGAACGAGGCTGGCTTACCTTTGTTAACAATAGCCCCTCCATATTTTCCAGCTCCTGGTCCAAGATCTACCAGATAGTCAGAAGCAAGCATAATATCCTTATCGTGCTCAACTACAATAACTGTATTTCCTATCTCAGATAGCTCCTTTAAAGACTGAATAAGCTTGTGATTATCACGTTGATGCAAGCCTATACTAGGTTCATCAAGGATATAGGTAATTCCTGTCAGCTGAGAGCCTATCTGCGTAGCAAGTCGTATCCGCTGTGATTCGCCACCACTCAAAGTCCTTGCTGGTCTGTCTAAAGAAAGATAATCCAAGCCTACATGCAAAAGGAATCCAAGCCTGAGCTTGATTTCTTTAAGAATCTCGTGTGCAATTTGAGCCTTTCGAGGTTCTAGTGTTTGCTCTGCGGCAACCAACCAGTCGTAAAGTACTTGCACGTCCATTTTAGTCAAATCACCAATATGTGCGTCATTGATTTTAAAATGAAGGCTTTCTTTTCTTAGGCGATGCCCGGAACAATCTGGACAAGTATCTACAACCATAAACTCCTCGGCCCAAGACCTAGTTTTTTCCGATGTAGACTCACCATACCAACGCTTAAGCATGTTTAATAAACCTTCCTCTGCGAGGTTATACACATAGTCATTCTTGCTCTTAGTAATTCTCCTAAAGTTCAAACTGCCACCACCATTTAGAATCAAGTTCATAGCCTCCTCTGGAATATCCTTTACAGGTGTGCTGAAGGTGAACTCAAACTTCTTTGCAATTAGTCTCAATTGCTTAAATGTTAGGTTATCGCGAACCTCACCAAATGGTTTAATAGCGATTTCATTGATACTTTTTGTATCATCTGGTATCACCTTTTTAATATCAACAGCATTTACTTTCCCTAAACCGTTGCAAGTCGGGCAAGCTCCATAAGGGGAGTTGAACGAAAAAGAATTGGGATTAGGTTCTTCATAAGAGATTCCTGAAATAGGATCCATCAGGTGTTTAGAAAAGCCAACAAGCTCATCCAAATCAACATCCTCTATAAAAATCAATCCGTTCCCCATTTTTAAGGCTAACTTCAAGGAAGATCTGAAACGATCTTCTTTGTCCTTATTGAGTTTGATCCTATCCACAATCAATTCAATATTGTGGACTTTATATCTATCTACTTGCATCCCTGCCTCTAGATCTTTTACCTCACCATCAATTCTTACTTTTGTATATCCTTGTTTACGCACAGATTCAAAAAGCTCTCGATAATGCCCTTTTCTTCCACGAACTAAAGGAGCAAGTAGCAATAGTTTCTTTCCTGCGAACCTCTTCATGATCTCTTCAAGCATCTGCTCTTCAGTATATCTGACCATTTTTTCTCCAGTTTCATAGGAGTATGCATCAGCTACTCGAGCAAACAACAAACGCATAAAGTCATATATCTCTGTAACTGTCCCTACGGTAGACCTAGGGTTTTTACTTGTTGTTTTTTGTTCAATTGAGATTACTGGGCTCAAACCTGAGATCTGCTCCACATCCGGTCGCTCCATTTCTCCAATGAATTGGCGAGCGTATGCAGAAAAAGTTTCCATATATCTTCGCTGACCCTCAGCATAGATTGTATCAAAAGCTAGAGAAGATTTCCCCGAACCACTCACTCCTGTTATTACAACAAGCTTATTCCTAGGGATTTCCAGATCAATATCTTTCAGATTATGCTCACGGGCGCCAATGATCCCAATATAATCATCCTGTTTTTCTATGGTTTGATTTGTCTTCTCTTTCATTTTTGTGATCTAAATGTCTGCAAGTATTGAGCGAACTAATTTTATTAACTTATCACTTGCCTTATTTACAACTTCTATGACTTCATCCAAAGTAGTCTCTGTCAGTGACTCAATTGGAAAACATTTATTGGATACAACAGATATTGCTAGAACTTCCATCTCACTGTGCCTTGCAACAATAACTTCAGGAATGGTTGACATACCTACAAGGTCACCGCCAATAATATTTATAAATTTATATTCAGCAGGTGTCTCAAGATTAGGACCTTGTAAGCCCACGTAGACACCTTCTTTTATCTTTATATCTAATGCCCCAGCAGCTTTCATGCAAAGCATTCTTAATCGTTTACTGTAGGTATTCAACATATCTGGAAATCGTATACCCAATCGCTCGTCATTCATCCCCCTTAATGGATTGTCCGGATGTAAATTGATATGATCTCTTATAACAACAATATCTCCAGCATCAATACCTTCATTTGTACTTCCAGCTGCATTGGATAAAATAAGTTTTTCGACGCCTAATGCCTTTAAAACACGGATCGGAAAACTTAGTTCTTTAGCTGAATAGCCCTCGTAGTAGTGAAACCTACCTGACATCGCAATCACAGGAACCCCATCCAAAAGTCCAAAAATCAACTCTCCAGCATGAGACTCCACCGTGGTTACTGGAAAATTTGGGATTTGCGCATAAGGTACCGAGGATTCAACTTCAATAAGCTCTGCAAGAGCACCAAGGCCTGTACCAAGAACCATCCCAATCTTATATTCGTTCTTGCAATACTGTGAAAGATATTTTCGAGCCTCCTCTACCTGTTCAAAAAGCATAGTTCACCATCTTATTAATCAACGATCATTTTATTTGAATCCAATACCTGCTGAACTATATTGTCTGGCAGTTCACGGTACTCATACTCCTGATTTCTAAGCTTAGGTATAAAACCAGCCTCCGCAATTGCATCTTGGATACCCTGAGCTGTAAACCTAAACTTGGCACCAGCTGCGGATACAACATTCTCCTCAATCATGATAGAGCCAAAATCATTTGCTCCAGCATGTAAACAAAGCTGAGCAACCTTCTTACCAACAGTCAACCAAGATGCTTGAATATTTTTTACATTAGGTAACATGATTCTTGACATCGCTATCATACGAATATACTCATCTCCAGTACAAGTATTTCTTGCCCGTTTTATTCGCTTAAGGATTGTATCTTCATCTTGGAAAGGCCATGGAATAAAAGCAACAAAGCCTTTTGCGTGATCTGGTTTCTCTGCCTGCACCTGACGCATACGAACCAAGTGATCCATTCGTTCCCAGTTGGTCTCAATATGGCCAAACATCATAGTTGCAGATGTTGTAATATCAAGCTGGTGCGCTGCTCGCATCACATCCAACCATTCCTCGCCACCACATTTTCCTTTTGAAATCAAACGTCGTACTCGATCAGAAAGAATCTCAGCACCTGCACCAGGCAAGGAATCTAAACCAGCATCTTTCAATTCAGAAAGAACCTCAGTATGAGTCATCCCATCCAATTTTGCAATATGTGCAATCTCTGGAGGTCCCAAAGCATGCAGCTTTAAGTTTGGATAAAGTGATTTTAATTCTTTAAATAATTTGACATAATACTCAAGATTTAGATCTGGATG
>Ga0206130_10006986_pt1 | contig 12672 bp, 10 predicted proteins | sample Helgoland_Spring_9_FD_148637 | JGI IMG/M metagenome (GOLD analysis project Ga0206130, IMG submission 148637) | Pelagic subsurface seawater microbial communities from Kabeltonne, Helgoland, North Sea - Helgoland_Spring_Bloom_20160512_1 | ecosystem: Environmental > Aquatic > Marine > Epipelagic ... | reverse complement strand
ATAATCAATTTCCTCTAGATTGTTGTACTTACTAAAAGAGAACCTTACGGCACCTCTTTTAGGATCTCGATTCAATTCAGCTAACACATGAGAACCGATATTTGATCCACTAGAGCAGGCGCTTCCACCCGAGGCAGAAATTCCAGAGATATCTAAATTAAAAAGGAGCATTTCATTATGGGATGTGGGCGGCAAACAAACATTTAATATCGTGTACAGGCTCTGATTAAGATCAGCACATTGTCCATTGAATTGAACGCCGGGAATTTTTTTCATCAATTGATCAATCATGTATTTTTTGAGCTTTATGATTTGAGATTTTTGTACTTCCAGCTCTTCACAGGCAATTTCGAAGGCTTTTGCAAGTCCCACAATTCCATAAACATTTTCGGTGCCTCCCCGCATGTTTCTTTCTTGTGCCCCTCCGTTTATAAAGGGATTGATTTTATGACGGTAATTGACATAAAGAAATCCAACTCCTTTAGGACCATTGAATTTATGGGCAGAACCGACCAAAAAATCTACCGGTAAAAGTGATAAATCGAGGTCAACATGACCCATAGTTTGTACAGTATCGGTATGAAACAAGGCCTCGTGTTGATGGGCTAAGGTACCTATTTTTTCTAAGTCATTGAGATTGCCAATTTCATTGTTGGCATGCATTAGAGAGACCAATGTTTTTTTTGAAGGGATCTTCAACAGTATTTCTAAATGTTCTAGATCAATTTGACCGGCTTCTTTTAAATTAACAAAGCTTAATTTCAAAGGGTTGCGCTGAGCCAAGAGTTCTGCCGTGTACAATACCGCATGATGTTCAATTTTTGAGGTAATGATGTGATCTACTCCCAGGGTGTTTACACAACCAGAAAGGGCCGAATTATCGGCTTCTGTTCCGCCAGAAGTGAAAAAGATTTCACCTGGAGATGTTTTTAATAAAGCAGCGACTTTGCTTCGGGATTTTTCGATATGAGACCTCACCGCGCGACCATGACCATGGATAGAAGAAGGATTTCCAAAATGTTCAAGCATCAGCGGTTTCATGGCCTCAAAGACCTTAGGGTCGAGGGGAGTAGTGGCTGCGTTGTCTAAATATACCTTCATCAAGGGTAAATTAATCAATCAGTCATTATTTCTTTAATATCTGAAATAATTTTATTTGCGAGATGATCAGCGGTCACTAGGCTTTCCGATTCTGCAAAAATTCTGATGATGGGTTCGGTATTTGATTTTCTGAGATGGATCCAATCATGATCAAATTCTATTTTCAGGCCATCGATAGTGTTGATGGGATTCTTTGCATACTTATTTTTAAGCGTTTCCAAAATGGCATCAATATTGATTTCTGGTGTTAGTTCAATTTTATTTTTTGAAATGAAATAATTGGGATATTGCGCTCGTAAGATCGAGGCTGGGCGACCGAACTGAGCCAAATGTGAAAGAAACAGGGCAATTCCGACCAAAGCGTCTCTGCCATAATGCAATTCAGGATAGATAATCCCACCATTGCCCTCCCCGCCAATTACGGCAGTTACTTCTTTCATTTTGGCGACGACGTTGACCTCTCCTACGGCAGCGGGGTGATAAATTCCCTTGCGTTTTTCCGTCACTACCTTTAACGCCTGGGTGCTGCTTAGATTAGAAACCGTACTGCCGGGTGTTTTAGAAAGCACATAATCACTTACGGCTACCAAGGTGTATTCTTCACCAAAAGGCTCTCCATTTTCACTGACCAAAGCCAATCGATCCACGTCCGGATCTACGACAATACCCAGATCAAACTTGCCGTTTTCTATTTCTTTGCAAATTTGTCCGATGTTTTCGGGTAGGGGTTCAGGATTATGTGCAAAGAGGCCAGTCAGTTTCCCATTTATTTGAACCACTTCCACCCCCAGTTTTTCTAGCAACAAGGGAATGGCAATTCCTCCCGTACTATTCACGGCATCTAATATGACTTTGAATTTTTTAGCCTTTATGCTCGGGACATCTACTAGGGTCAATTGAAGAATTTTCTCAATGTGATCCATAATGGTGACCTCTGAGGAAATAATTTTCCCAATATTTTTACTTTCTGCAAAAGAATAATTACCCGCGTCTGCAAGCTTGAGAACTTCTGCTCCCAACTCCGCTGAAATAAATTCGCCGGCGTCGGTTAAGAGTTTTAGGGCATTCCAACCAATGGGATTATGGCTTGCAGTGATAACGATCCCTCCTTGTGCTTGCCCAGCAACGACAGCCATCTCAACGGTAGGCGTGGTACTCAATCCCGTATCAATTACATCAATACCTTGGGCAATCAACGTATTGGACAATAGGGCCCCAATCATAGGACCGGAAGGCCTTGCGTCACGTCCAATGACGACCTTAGGATTCTTAAATTTTGTTTTAAGGATTTCACCGAAAGCAGCAGCATATTTGACTACATCTAATGGGGATAAGGTTTCTCCTGGACTTCCGCCGATGGTTCCGCGGATACCAGCAATAGATTTTATTAACGTCAATTTTTTGAATATTTAAGCATTTTGAATATTGCGAGTTATTGGATTCAGTTGAATTTTTCCAATATTTTAGTTACTTCAGATTCATTTTTTTCACAGGTATCTCCTGCGATGACCGTTTTACCACAATAGCCGCATGCAGCTCCTTCTGGATTAAGGAAAGGATTTTGCGATGCACAAGTACCTTTAAACTCTCCTTTATTTAATAAAATCAAGCGAGCCGACATGCCCACAAAAAAGAGCGCAACAAAACCAATACCTAAAAATACCGTGATCATATATTATACAGTGCAAAGTTAATGACTCAGAAGGTTAACTTTGCAAAAGTTGCGGATTAAGATTTACTTTATTGATATGACTAAGAAAATAATTAACTATTCAGACCTTGAAAGATCTGATAAATTAGCAGCCTTTGATAGGTTACTTACCATTGTGGATGAGCTTAGAGAAAATTGTCCATGGGATAAAAAGCAAACCATGGAGAGCCTGCGACACCTGACCATTGAAGAGACTTATGAGCTGTCCGATGCCATATTAGAGGGTAATTTAGAGGAGGTAAAAGAGGAGTTGGGAGATCTTATGTTGCATTTGACCTTTTATGCGAGATTAGCTGCTGAAAAAAAAGCTTTTGATATGGCGTCGGTCTTGAACGGGATATGTGATAAATTAATTCGCAGGCACCCCCATATTTATGGAGATACCCTCGCTGAGGATGAGGCAACGGTGAAAGCCAATTGGGAGCAGATCAAGCTAAAAGAAAAGGGAAATACATCGGTACTTGGGGGAGTTCCTCGATCCTTACCGGCCATGGTGAAAGCGATGCGAATTCAGGAAAAGGCGAGCGGAGTAGGATTTGATTGGGAAAACGGAAATCAAGTTTGGGACAAAGTAGAAGAAGAAATTAAAGAATTTAAGGCCGAAACCCAAGTGGAAACAGTAAATTCACAACGTAAGAATGAGGAGTTTGGAGACGTATTATTTTCCTTGATTAACTATGCACGATTTCAAGATATTAATCCAGAAGAGGCACTTGAGCGGACCAATAAAAAATTTATTAAAAGATTTCAATATTTAGAAAGAGCATCAAAAAGAGAAGGAAAATCACTTGCTGAAATGACCCTATCAGAAATGGATATTTATTGGGAGGAAGCTAAAAAAAATGAAAAAATTAGGAGATTTTAGACATAAATCATGATGAGCAAATTATGCAAAAAAAGGATCTCAGCTTTCTAAACAGGATCTCAGTGGGGTGTATGTACGGGACCTGTTTGGCCCCTTGTTTTTCGATTAGACTCATGGGTTAACGGAGTTTTTGGATAAGAACCATAAGGTTGAAACGATGATCATGAGGTTTGAAAGAGTGGCTTACATGGACCAATCAGATTTGGAGTTGTTGCATGCGGCCTTAGCCACGTTCTATCGACAAAAAATCAAGGTATTATTTACCGGTTCATCAGGTCAATCCAAAAAGAGCTATTGACAATCTGGTGCGATGCTCGATGGGTACGAGTGAACGGTATCATTTGATGATTTAAAGGCCTGTGGAGTTTATTTATAAACCCAGCTTACTTGATCAGACAAATTCGAGTAATTATTAAGTAAAAGGCTTGTGAGTCGAATGGGATATGAAAGGCTAGGTCTATGTCCAAAAGGCCAAAAAAGGCTCTGTTCTCCTTATTAACATTTAGTAAGTTATACACTGAAAAAAATGAGATAATACATAAAATGCTGATTTACAAATAGTTATAAATATTCAATTAATAAAAAAAGTGTGGATAACTATTAACTCATTGATTATTAATTTATTATGACCAAATCATGAATTACTCTTTGGTTTGCCTAATAAGATGTGTGCGATAAGTATTGAAAATTCTGGATTTAGAGAGAAATCCTATGTATTTTCCTTCATCTATTACGGGTAGATTCCAAGCATGAGAGATTTCAAATTTATTCATCACGGTTTGCATATTGTCATAGGATGAAACGTGGGTAGGCACTTGGGTCATGAGTGTGTTTATCGTCACATGATTTCTCTGGGATTCGTCAAACATAATTTCACGAATATTGTCTAATGTGATGATCCCTTGCAATGCTCCATCTTCGTTGACAACGGGAAAAATATTGCGCGTACTTTTTTTGACCAACGGAATTAATTCGTTGAGCGTAGCCTCAGGAGCGATGGTGAGTAGATCTTTTTCAATCATCTTTTTTAAACTGATTTTATTCAAAACCATTTTGTCTCGATCATTGACCACGATGTCTCCGCGCTTGATCAGGTTTCGCATATAAATAGAATGTTTTTCAAAATAGGTGACGGTCACATAGGAGATGGCAGAAACGAGCATTAGGGGAACAAACAACAAATAGCCACTGGTAATCTCGGCAATTAGAAAAATGGCCGTTAAAGGAGCATGAAGTACGCCACTCATGACCCCACACATGCCCACGAGGGTAAAATGGCTTAAGTTGACGGGAGCTTCGGGATAGATCCATTGAAAAATAAGCCCAACTAAAAAGCCTACCAATCCGCCCGTGTATAAAGAGGGGGCGAAAATACCTCCACTACCTCCTGCACCCACCGTTAAACCCGTAGCGATGGGTTTAAGGAAAATAAGGCATAAAAGCGCGAGGGGAACAAACCATTGATGGGTAGTCCCAAAGAGTTCAGTAAAATAATGAGATTCAAACAATGAGGTAGGTGCACCCTTCAAGAGATTAATGACCATATGGTAACCTTCGCCATATAGAGAAGGAAAAACCAAGAGTAATAACCCTAAAGAAAGACCTGCTAAAAGGGCTCTAACAAAAGGTTTTTTAATTTTCTGGATGCCATCTTCGGTCCGTGAAAGCATCCGGGTAAAATATACCGATGCGGCACCACAACAAAGACCCAATAATAGATAGTAGGGGGTGGACCAAGCAGAAAACTCTTCAGTGAGCTTGAAGGAAAACAAAATATCATCGCCGAGCAAAATTAAGGACATCAGTTGACCGCATACCGAGGCAATTAAGATGGGAATAAATTTATTTATAGTCACATCGGTCAACATGACTTCAACGGCAAAAATGACACCTGCGATAGGAGAATTGAAAATAGCCGATACTGCGGCGGCGGCACCACACCCAATCATTAATGTTCTTTTTTTGTAATCAAGATGGGCCAGACGGGCCAAGTTGGATCCAATGGCAGAGCCCGTGACGACAATAGGGGCCTCCAACCCAGCCGAGCCACCAAAGCCCACTGTAATAGCACTGGTGAGCATGTTTGAATACATCCTTGTTTTACGAATGATGGAAGACCTTTTGGAGATGGCGTATAAAACTTTACTGATCCCATGTCCGGTAATGTCTTGCAGTACGTATTTTGCAATAAATACGGTCAATAAAATACCCATCACAGGATAAAATACCCATAAATATTTCCAACCTGTTACCTCAATATTATTTTGAAGGACCTGTTCAATGAGGTGAACCGTTGTCTTGAGGGCCACCGCCGCCAGCCCTGCCAAGATGCCCACAAAACCTGCAATGATCAAGGTAAAATTGTTATCATTGATGTGTTTGAGACGCCAAATGAGGAAGGGTATTAAGGGGTTGTGTGAATTCATATTATTAGACAGCCATTAATTAGGTATTATTAAATTAAATGAAAGAAGCTTGCTTCTTCATGAGGGCTTCTTCTATATATTGGAATGTCGAAAGTATTTCAGGTTGCCCATCTACCACCGCGACGTTGTGTTCAAAATGAGCAGAGGGTTTTCGGTCTGCTGTAACAATGGTCCAACCATCGGCTAATTGAATTACATTTTTGGTACCCAAGTTGACCATAGGCTCAATAGCCAGCACCAGGCCTTCTTTTATTTTACGACCACTGCCTCTTTTTCCGAAGTTGGGCACCTCTGGAGCTTCATGCATTTTTTTACCAAGCCCATGTCCTACCAGTTGCCGTACGACTCCAAACCGATTCTTTTCAGCATGGTGCTGGACGGCATAACCAATGTCTCCGATGCGTTTACCCACGACCATTTGTTCAATGCCTAGGTAAAGACTCTCTTTGGTAATGCGCAATAATTTTTTATTTTCATCGGAGATTTCACCGACGGCAAAGGTAAAGGCGTGATCTCCATAATAGTTATTCTTTAATGCGCCACAATCCACCGAAATGATGTCTCCATCGACTAATTGTTTGTCGCCGGGAATACCATGTACGACTTGTTCATTGACTGAAATACATAAGGTGGCTGGGAAATCGTAGAGGCCTAGAAAACCAGGTAGGGCGCCTTGATCTCTAATGTATTCTTCTGCCTTTTTATCTAAAGTTTTTGGGGAAATGCCGGGCTGTATGATTTCCGCCAAGATACCTAGGGTCCGTGATACGATCAACGCACTTTCCCTAATCAATTCAATTTCTTCTTTGTTTTTGTAATGAATCATGAGTTTTAAACAAAACAAAGATAACAACAAAAAACCCTGACAGATTCTGTCAGGGTTTCATTTTTTTCGTTAATCCGATTAAGATTTTGGAATATTTTCTAATACCTCCTTGATAGGCACTCTTACCCCATCTCTGTAGGAAATGATCCAAGCATCAGAAACACCCATCTCACGCATGTATTTTTTGAAGGTATCAGCTTCCCAGTAATCTGTAAACACACCTAAGGTGTATCTCATCAAACCATCTTCTCCTACTTCTCCAAAAAAGCTGTCAGACTTATCTAAGTACTTGCTTAAATCTTTGTTTTGAAAGGCTCCGATTTGAACCTTAAAAGCAATGCCTTTGACGGCAGGTCTCTTTTTGGTCATTGAACCCCTTGAAGTTGCTACGCCCTCTTTTGCTTTTTTTGCATTCGCAGCCATTTGCTTTCTCATCTCTCTCAATTGAGCCTCGTACTGCGCAACCTGATCCTCTTTTTCTTTGTTCGCGGCGTCGTTTGCAGATAATTCATCATTTAAACTTGCTATTTGACCTTTCAAGCCCTTATTTTCATCAATAAGCGATTTGTATTGTTCTGGCGTAAGTGATTTGACCCTTTTCTTCCATTCTTTCTTTTCTTTTTTCGACAATTGACTCATTGCATCAAAAGATACTGTTAAGCCTAAAATCAAAATCAATAAGGTTGTAAATTTTTTCATTTTATCTAATTAAGTAAGAATTACGTAGTTACTGGACGATAAAGTAAGATAATTAACCTGTAATATCCAAAATTAAGCCTTGATAGATCCGATCATGTCTTCTGGCCGTACCCACTCAGCGAATTGGGCTTCGCTCACTAATTCAAGGGCCAATGCCGCTTCTTGAAGCGTAGTACCTTCTTTATGGGCTTTTTTTGCAATTTTTGCAGCATTTTCGTATCCAATATGCGGATTTAAGGCGGTTATCAGCATTAGTGATTTTTCCAATTTATCTTGAATAACGCTATAATTCGGCTCAATACCCACCGCACAATTATCATTAAAAGATTGACAAACATCTCCAAGCAGTCGTGCAGAGTTGATGAGATTGTAGGCCATCAAAGGTTTGAAAACATTGAGTTCAAAATGGCCACTCATCCCACCGATGGTGACGGCTACATCGTTTCCCATGATCTGGGCACAGACCATGGTAAGGGCCTCGCATTGGGTAGGATTAACTTTTCCAGGCATGATTGAAGAGCCGGGTTCGTTTTCGGGAAGGATGATTTCTCCAATACCGCTTCTGGGACCTGAACTTAGCATACGAATATCGTTACCAATTTTCATTAAGCTGACGGCCAGTTGCTTTAATGCCCCATGAGATGCTATGAGGGCATCATGGGCGGCCAAGGCTTCAAATTTATTATCTGCTGAAACAAAAGGGATGTCCGCATGTTTAGCAATGTATTGGGCGACTAAATCGGCATAGCCTTTGGGCGTATTAAGGCCGGTACCTACAGCGGTACCTCCTAAAGCCAATTCTGATAAATGGGCAAAAGTATTTTTGAGGGCTTTGAGGCCATGATCTAATTGTGAGACGTAGCCAGAAAACTCTTGTCCTAGACTCAAAGGTGTGGCATCCATGAAATGGGTTCTACCTATTTTTACGACCTCTGAAAAACTTTTTGCTTTTTTGTCTAGGGTATCTCTTAGTAACGTTACGGCCGGTATGGTTTTTTCTACCAATATTTTGTAGACTGCGATATGCATGGCCGTTGGAAAAGTGTCATTTGAAGATTGACTTTTATTCACATCATCATTGGGGTGGATGATTTTTTTCGCATCCGTTAATTGGCCACCTTGTAGGACATGACTCCGATTGGCGATGACCTCGTTGCAGTTCATATTGGACTGCGTGCCAGAACCTGTCTGCCATACGACCAATGGAAATTGATCATCCAATTGGCCTTTCAAGATTTCATCACATGCCTTGGCGATCATTCTTGCTTTTTCGGCAGCTAAGACACCTAGGCTTGCGTTGGCCTCTGCAGCAGATTTTTTTAAAATGGCAAAGGCTCGAATGAGCTCGAGGGGCATTGTCATGTTGGTCCCTCCAATTTTAAAATTATTTCTGGATCGCTCGGTTTGTGCTCCCCAATATTTATCTGCGGGAACTTTAACCTCGCCCATGGTGTCATGCTCTAGACGATATTCCATATATGCACTGGTTTGATTGAAGGGCAAAAATAGAGATTAAGTTGGAGATGATAATAATAATTTTCAGGGAAGCTCATAAAATGTGCGGACGCTTGAGTTTTGTTTCATTGAGGTTTTAGTAGTAGGTTTGCTGTTTAGAATGATTCTAAATAAATGAAGTCGATTAAGGTAGTAATATCGGATTTTCAGTTCTTGACCAGAGAAGGCCTCATCAAGCTGACGGAAAACACCCAACATTTTGATTTGGTAGGGGTTTTGGAAGATCGAGAGCAATGGATGGAGCAAGTCACCCAAGGACAACCAGATGTTTTGATTCTGGATTATCCCGAGCATCAATCAGATATGAATGCGACCCTCACCGAATTCATCAAGTTGCAATCGAGTAATATCCTGATAGTTACCAATGAAGCTGAAAAAGGGCACATTCAACACTTATTGAGTCTCGGCGTCAAAGGAATTGTGACCAAAAGATGCAGTCAAACAGAAATCATCCATGCCATTGAATCGGTGGCAAAGTCTAACCGATTTTTTTGTAATAGTATTTTAGAAATAGTCATGACCCCCCACGAGGAGGCCATAGCCAACTGCGAGCCCACGGATTTATCTAAGCGTGAATTTGAGGTGCTCGAATTAATTGCAAAGGGTCATAGAACAGTAGACATAGCCGAAAAATTGTTTGTAAGCATCCATACCATCAACTCTCATCGTAAGAATATTTTGAAAAAACTCAACCTAAAATCTCCGGCACAACTCATTGTCTATGCCCTTGAATCTAAATTGGTTCAGGTTTAAGAGCGGTTAGTTCAAAACTCTTTTAACAGAGTGCAGAAAAGGGTTTATTTTTGGTGTCATAAACTTGTATCACAAATGACCTTAGACCAAGTATCAAATTCTTCAAGAGCTTACATTGTCAGGGAGGTAAAAAAAGGTCCATTAACTACCAAGTTAATTGATATGGGTTTATTTCCCGGAAAAGAAATCAGGTTACTTTTCAAGGCCCCCTTTGGTGATCCAATTGCCATTGAGGTACAAAGTTACACCTTGTCCTTAAGGAGAGAAGAGGCTGCATTAATTTCCATCGAATGAAGGCGGCTCTCGTTGGAAACCCAAATGTGGGCAAGACTTCGGTCTTCAACTTACTCACCGGACTGAATCAAAAGGTAGGGAATTACCCCGGTATCACGGTAGATAAAAAATGGGGCCACTTTAATCATCAAGGCACTCATGTGGAATTGCTTGACTTGCCAGGTCTTTACAGCATCTATCCAAAGTCTCAAGATGAAGAGGTGGTTTTTCAAGTGCTGCGTCAAAAGGATCACCGAGACCATCCTGATTTAGTGATCGTAGTCATGGACGCCACCAATTTAGAGCGCAATTTATTTCTTGCTACTCAGATATTGGATCTGGGAATACCTACTTTATTGATTGCCAACATGATAGATCTTATGGATAAAGATCATGTAGGGGTCAATTTTGAAAAGCTCACTGAGTTATTGGGCGGCGTACCCTTGGTCCCCTTCAATGCGCGCACTGGTCAAGACCTGGCCCTCTTGAAATCAGCCCTCTTAGAGGTGTCGTTGGAGGGTGCCTCCAGTCCGCATACCCAGGAATTTACAAATTTGGAGGAGTGTAATACAGGCAGGCATGAGGAGGCAGCTCTGGGAGAAGCGCGCTACAAAAGAATACGTCAAATATTGTCTTTCTGTCAGCCTTCTCCTCGAAAGCGGTCGGCAAGACATCAAAAATGGGATCAAATCCTTACCCATCCCGTATGGGGTTACCTCATTTTTCTCTCTCTTTTGGCCCTCATCTTTCAAACCATTTTTGCCTGGTCTGAGGTGCCCATGAATTTAATTGATACGGTTTTTCTGACCCTGAGTCAATGGACCCAGGCGACCTTACCTACCGGCCCCCTACCCGATTTGATTTCGCAGGGCCTCATCCCTGGATTGGGCGGGGTTATGATCTTTATTCCACAGATCGCACTGCTTTTTGGCTTCATTTTCGTTCTGGAGGAAACCGGCTACATGGCGCGTGTGGTGTTTATTACCGATCGATTGATACGACCTTTTGGCTTAAACGGGCGCAGCATAGTGCCGCTCATATCTGGCGTGGCGTGTGCCATACCTGCCGTGATGGCCACCCGCACCATAGACCATTGGAAGGAACGCCTCATTACCATCATGGTGGTGCCCTTGATGAGTTGTTCGGCCCGACTTCCGGTGTATACCTTGTTGATCGCCTTGGTAGTACCCGATGTTTCTTGGGGTATTTTTAATTTGAAGGGGATGGTCTTGATGGCCTTATACCTCGTAGGTTTTGTGGCAGCCTTGTTTTCGGCCCTCCTCTTCAAGTGGCTCTTGAAAACCAAAGAAAAAAGCTTTTTGGTCATGGAATTGCCCGATTATAAAATCCCACGTTGGTCGAATTTGGGCATCACCATGCTCGAAAAATGCAAAGTATTTGTTTGGGAGGCGGGGAAAGTGATCCTTGCTATCTCTGTGATTTTATGGCTATTGGCTAGCTATGGTCCAGGAGGCCAAATGGCCTCCGCCATTGCAAAGATTCCAGTACCCAACGAATCTGCCCAGCAGACAGATTATCAGCAACAGGTCAAATCAGTTGCCTTGGAGCATTCTTACATCGGGAGGGCTGGAAAATGGATGGAGCCAGTGATTCAACCCTTGGGATACAATTGGCAAATTGGGATTTCATTGATTACCTCTTTTCTGGCCCGAGAAGTATTTGTGGGTTCGATGGCGACCATTTATAGCGTGGGAGAAACATTTGAAAGCGACCAGACCTTACTGGAGCGCATGTCCCACCAAAGGAATGGCCTGGGAAAACCGGTCTATACGTTGGCTTCAGGGATTTCTTTGATGTTGTTTTATGCTTTCGCCATGCAATGCATGAGTACCTTGGCAGTGGTGCGCCGAGAAACCAAAAGTTGGAAATGGCCCCTCATCCAATTGGTCTATATGACGGCCCTTGCCTATATTAGTGCGCTGATCGTCTTTAATCTATTGAATTGATGGTACAAACATTTATCATTTTCCTGTTACTGATCTCCTCAATCCTTTATTTGACCCATAAATTCATCCTTAAAAGGGGGGCAAATCACAAAGAAGGCTGTGCGCAATGTGGGCCCTCAAGAAAAACCGTTGGGCATCCCTAGTTCTAGTGATCATTGGCTACAACTAGTGATGAGCGAATTGCCTATCAGTAGGGATGCTATGACAGTAGGATCAGGGGTATTTTTGTTATCTGTTTTCACCATAACAAACCATGCACTTTAATTCCCCTTCCGATTCTTTTGACGTTACCTTTAATCCGCTTGAGGATAAAAAGAATGCGCACGACTTGGGTTGTGTATTTAAAAAATGTTGTGAAAAATATAAGAGAAAAGGTAAAAACTGCAAAAAATGTCCTCGAAAGTAATTTCTTCAGCGATTGTATTTGAAACGCTAGCCACTTCGGTTTCTCAATGTGACCGTTCTGAGAAATTTTTCCTTCACTTTTTGGAGAAGCCGATGGAGCTTAAATTATGTGAGCTGATTGGATTGAAACG
>Ga0206130_10006982_pt1 | contig 12678 bp, 12 predicted proteins | sample Helgoland_Spring_9_FD_148637 | JGI IMG/M metagenome (GOLD analysis project Ga0206130, IMG submission 148637) | Pelagic subsurface seawater microbial communities from Kabeltonne, Helgoland, North Sea - Helgoland_Spring_Bloom_20160512_1 | ecosystem: Environmental > Aquatic > Marine > Epipelagic ... | reverse complement strand
GAAGCAGCTATAGCGATATTTGAGGAGCTCAGTATTTCGTCAACCTTCCCTTTAATCAGTTTAAGATTTTTAGTAGGATTATTTCTTATCCGACCTTTTATAAAATGCACATTTTTATCATTGGTTGTAGGTATTAAAAATTTAGCATCTGGATGAACTTCTAATAGGTTTTGGGCTGTTTCAAGCAAGGTGTCAGTATGAGCCCTCAATTCACCCATTCTGCTTCCTGGTAAAAGTGCTATTACGAGTTCCTTGCGATCAAGCTTTAACATCTTACGGTATTTAAACTTATTTGATTTTAATGGTATTTTATTTGCTAAAGGGTGACCAACAAATGTTGTTTGTATTCCGACTTTCTCAAACAATGGTTTTTCATGAGGAAAAATAGAAAATATATGGTCAGTAGATTTTTTTATCTTATAAACTCTATTTGGCCTCCACGCCCAAACGGATGGAGCAACGTAATGAAAAGTTGGTATACCACTTTGTTTAAGTTTCTTTTCAACATAAAAATTGAAATCTGGAGCATCAACACCAATAAAAATATCTGGTTTCTCATTTTTTAAATAATTGATTAACTTATATCTTAAAAAAATTAACTTAGGGATATTTGGAATTACTTGAAAAACACCATACAAAGAGAGATTTGAATAATCGAAAAAGGACCTTAACCCTTGTTGTGTCATTAAAGGGCCGCCAACCCCAACAAACTCAATATTCTTTACTTTGGAGCCGACATAAGCCATAAGCTGCGAAGCTATCAGATCACCCGATGGCTCACCTGCTAATATGGCTATTTTAGCCACTTGATCTTATAAGACCTCTATTTGATCTTTCAATGAAATCTAAGTACTTACCGACTTCCGGTGAAGTTAGTTCAAGCTTGGTAAGCTCTTTTTTTGCCTCATCTATTGAATTGTCTCTCATGTATATAATCTTGTATCCATTCTTAATATTGCTGATTGCTTCAGAAGTAAAGCCTCTTCTCCTTAAGCCTAAAGAATTTATTCCATTTGGAGATGCCATTCCACCCTTACTCACAGCCCTCACGTATGGCGGGACGTCCTGAGAAAGTAAAGTACCTCCCATTGTAATTGCATGCTGACCAATTTTACAGAATTGATGAATAGCGGTGAATCCACCCAAGACAACATAATTATCAATCTCTACATGCCCAGCAAGGCTAGCGTTATTAACAATAACTATATTGTTTTTTACTATACAGTCATGAGCAATATGGACATAAGCCAAAATCCAATTATCATTGCCAATCACAGTTTTTTTGTTTCCCTCGACTGTGCCAGTATTTATTGTACAAAACTCTCTAATGGTATTTCTGTCCCCGATTTCAAGGTAAGTTTCTTGATCTTTATACTTTATATCTTGAGGTTGTTCCCCAATTGATGAACTATGAAAGATCTTATTTAATTTGCCTATTTTGGTATGGCCAGTTATATTCACATGGTTACCAATTTCAGTCCCCTCACCAATCTCAACAAACTTCCCAATTACTGAGTAAGCTCCAATCTTTACTTTTTTATGTAATATTGCCTCTTGGTGAATAATGGCAGTAGGATGAATATCTTGCTCAAATTCCATTGAATAATCTTTCTTTTAAATTTCTTTTAATACACATGTTATTTCTGCTTGCGCTGCAACTTCATTACCAACTATCGCAACCCCCTTGTACTTCCAAAATCCTTTAATTGTCCTTTCTATCGAAACATTCAAATGTAATTGATCCCCAGGTATAACGGGCTTCTTGAACCGTGCATTATCTACTCCTGCAAAATAGTAAACTGAATGATCATTAGGTTTATCATTAATTGTTTTGAAAGATAATATTGCTGCAGCTTGAGCCATAGCCTCAACTATTAAAATACCAGGCATGACTGGATAATGTGGAAAATGTCCAGGAAAGAATGGTTCATTTATCGTTACATTTTTTACAGCCTCAATATTCTTACCAACCTCGTAGGATAATACCTTGTCTACCAGAACAAATGGATACCTGTGGGGAAGATGATCTAATATTTCTTTAATGTTCATCGAAGTATCTTGTGTCATTTAATGCCTTTTTTAATCATAAATTTAACCGCAAACTTCAACCAATCCTTGTGATTCAATGGAGGTAAAGCCCCCGTAAACCTTTGCCCCTCTTTTTTTATCGATCTTCCTATTACTGTTCGAGCTGTAATTACAGTCCTATCAGCTATGGAAATATTTGGGCCTATTCCAGCACCCCCCCCAATCATACAACCCTTGCCTATTTTACAGCTTCCAGCAAATCCTGCCATAGCAGCTATAATTGTATTTTCGCCTATCTCACAATTATGAGCGATATGAACTAAATTATCAATTTTTACTCCTGACTTTATAACAGTATTATCTATTGCGCCACAGTCAATAGTTGTGTTGGCACCGATATGTACATCATCCTCAATAATTACACTCCCTGTTTGTGGAATCTTTGACCAACTACCATCGTGATCTGGTGCATAGCCAAATCCGTCAGTACCGATTCTTGAACCAGAAAAAAATACACAATTAGCGCCTATCTTTACATTGCTTTCAATAGTTACATTTGAATGAATAACTGTATTGCTTCCAATAAGGACATTATCCCCAATTGAGACGTTTGAACCAATTTGAATGTTTTTTCCTAATAAGCAATTATCTCCAATAATTGAGTTTGCTCGAATACTATTATTTTCTTCAGGTTTTGAATTGTTACCAAAAACAACAGATTCGTGGATACTATGTTTGTCACGTTCACTAAGCTCATTGAATAAAGTAGCAATCTTAGAAAAAGCTAGGTAAGGGTTTTTAACAAGAATATAATCCTTTTCCCAATACTTTAAATCTTCTTTTTTAATTAAAATAACCTTAGATTTTGTCTCCTTAAGCTTTGGAATATAAGAAGAATCTGACAAAAAAGAAATTGAGCTAGCGGTTGCGGATTCAAGGGAAGAGATATTATCAATTGTAATATTGTCTGAGGAAGCCTTACCTCGAACTACCTCAGCCAATTCGGAACACTTAAATTCTTTTAACATTCACATACTTTTTTATTTTGTTTTACTTAAAACTTTGATAAGTTTATCAGTAATATCGATTTCTTTTGAGGCATAAGCTACGCCTTGGTAAAGGATCAGATCATATTTATCTGTCTTGGCCATCTCCTCAATTGCTTCATTAATTTTTTGTTGTAATTTTCCAATTTCTTCACGTCTTCTGATATCAATATCTTCCCTTAACTCTCTTTCAATTCTTTGAATTTCAATTTTTGCGTTTTGAATTTTCTTTTGAGCTTTTTGACGGTCAGCAGCTGACATGGTGACACTATTTTTATTAAAATCTTTTTCTTGCTTCTGAATGGCTTTAACTTTTTTTTGAAGGCCGTCCGTTCTAGATTTAAACTCTTTTTCAAGTTTTTTATTGCTAGCGGCTGTTTGAGGTGCTTCTTTTAGAATCTTCTCTACAACAACATATCCAATTTTAAATATCTCCATCTCAGCTGAAACTGAAAGTGGTAGCAAAAATAATATACTAAAAAATATTGCTGAAAATGTTCTGATCATCTTATTTATTCCTTATCTAAAGTTATATTAAAAGTTTGTACCCATTCCAAACTGGAATGATTCCGTTTCATCCTGAGCATCATCATTTAATGCCTTAGCAAATGATACATTGATTGGGCCAAATGGTGAAACCCATTGTACTGACAATCCTGCTGAGAACCTCATCTCATCCAATGCAATATCTGCATCCTCCTCCCATACACCTCCACCATCAATAAATGTTTCAAGTCTGACTTGATCTTTAAACATCCCACCAGGAAGTGGGAAAAGTATTGAGGTGCTCGCTACAATTTTTGTTGTGCCTCCAGTCGATACAAAATCATCTTGTGATTCGTCATAGTATTGTTTCCCGATAGAAGCCGCCTTATAACCTCTTACAGAACTCGAGCCTCCTACATAATAATTTTGGAAGAATGGATATGGATCATCTCCATATGAATGTGCATAACCTAAATTAAGATCATTATTCCAAACAAATTCCTTAGTTAACGGGATGTAGTCCGTAATTTTTGCGTTAAATTGGTAATACTGCATATCAAGCAGTGGTAATGTGATTTCAGAACCAATATCATATTTATATCCACTTGTTGGATATAAGGCACTATCTCTTTTATCCGAAGTATATCCAACAGACAAGACAGCCTCATTTTGATCACAACCGCTACTGTTTCCTCCTGAAACTTGCTCACAATAGTCCTTATACCTTTGTGGCGATGAATCAACAAGTGTAATATCTGACATATCAACATCGAAACCAATCCTAACTGTATCAAACTCATTCATAGGAACTCCAAAGCCTACTCCTAACCCATATGATTTTTTATCGTATTGGCCTGTATCTAAGTCTTTTGTATTTGTTTCTCTCATAAAAGCTGTAAGCCTTCTTGAAATACCATCAGGGGTAAAATAAGGATCAATGTGCGTTAAGGCATAGACTGTGTTTACACTACTAGTATTTATTTCTGCAGAAACTGTGTTACCTGTACCAAGAAAATTGGCTTGAGTAACAGAAAAGCTCCCTACCAAGCCCTCATCGGAACTTGCACCAGCTCCCAGTTTTACTGAACCAGTATTTTTTTCTTTCACAGCAACCGTTAAATCAACTTGATCAGAAATACCTGGAACAGAAACTGTTTTAATATCTACCCCCTCAAAATATTGGGTTCTTTTTAAGCGTCTAGTTGACTGATCAATCTTTTCTTTATCATAATAAGAAGATTCAAACTGCCTCATCTCCCTTCTTAAAACTTTATCCTGGGTTCTCTCATTTCCAATAAAGCTTATCCGTCTTACATAAACCTTTTTCCCAGGCTCAATAAAATAATTGAAACCAACTGTCAAATTATTTTTATCAACATCTGGTATTGGATTTACGTTAGAAAAAGCATAACCATAATTACCTAGCTCTTGATTAATTGATTCTGTTGATTGATTCAATAATTTTCTACTAAAAACCTCTCCCTTTGAAGTTTTGATATTGTTTTGAAAGATTGACTCTTCCTTCAATGGATAAAATTTACCACTTATCCTTATATCTCCAAAATTATATTTATCACCCTCATCTATTATAATTGCAATATAAACATTTTTTTTTGTCTCCGATATACTTACGGTAGTATTTTCAATATCAAAATCAAGATACCCTCTGTTCATGTAAAAGGATCGTATTTTTTCTAAATCACCTGTCAGGACTTGACGAGAATATCTGTCGTCTTTATTCCACCATGACATAAAGCTTGTTGGCTTTAGGTCAAGTCTATTAAGTAAATCATCTTCATCAAAATTGGTCACACCAATTATTTTGACCTCTTTAATTCTAGCTGTTGAACCTTCGTTTATGTAAAAATCAATTGCGACACGATTTCTTTCCTGAGGTGTAACCTTTGTTTCAACGGTTGCTGAATATAGACCTAAATTAAGATATTGCTTACTAATTTCATTTTTTACCCTTTTGAGTGTAGGTTCATTGAAAAGCAATCCTTCACCAAGATCCATTTGAAGCATACCTTCTTTGATTTTGTCAGGCTCAATAGCATCGGCCCCATGAAAAGTAATAGTTGAGATTAAAGGTTTCTCATTAACAGAGATAATTACAATGCTTCCTTCTAAATCAATACTTATATTTTTAAACTGGCCAGTTTTATATAAGAGCTGAATAGCTTCATTGAAGTTTGCTTCATTTATCGGGGTTTCTACCTCAAAAGGAATATTATCAAAAATCAACCCAGGATCAACTCGCTTTAACCCTTGAACTTTAATATCAGAAATAGATATATCTTCTGCGAAAACTGGCAAAATAATTGATACAGACAATAAAAAAACTAAAATTATTTTTTTCATCAAAAAAATTTATTTTCAAAAACGATATTATATACTGGTAAGTACTAATACCAAAACTAATATTTTGCTTTAAGTCATTGAGAACTAATGAAGTTATAAACACATAGATACGAAAAGTAAGTTTTTTTAGACTAAATAGATTTAATTATTTTTGATAAAAGCATAGGTAAAAAATGTATAAAAAACATTAATTTAAGAGGACCTAAGGTACCTTAAGGTTAGAAATTACTTAATAATATATATTATATTATCTTTATAAAATATTGATTTAAAACAATTTATTTAAAATTTTATTTGTTTCTATTCTGGCCAGGTTATCAATCTCTATTACATGATCAACTGAATTTATCTCGACTGTTTCAACCTTTAAAAGCGTTTCTTCAATTAATTCTGGAATTTGAGTGAAAGTAATCCTACCAGATAAAAAGGCCTCTACAGCTATTTCATTGGACGCATTTAAATTAATACAATGCGCACTTCCCATCGCTAAACATTGATAAGAAAGATCAAGACAACGAAACTTCTCTAAATCTGGTTTATAAAACTCAAGACTTGGTAATTCATCAAGTGAAACACCAGCCACACCAGAAATAATTCTTTCAGGATAGGCTAATGCATAAGCTATAGGCACCCTCATATCAGGGTTGCCAAGCTGACTTAATGAGCTCCCATCAATAAACTCAACAAATGAATGGATAATGCTTTGCGGATGCATCACAACCTCTATTTTATCCATATTAATATTAAAGAGATGTGAAGCTTCAATAACTTCAAGTCCTTTATTTATCATCGTAGCTGAGTCAATAGATATCTTTTTTCCCATTTTCCAATTAGGGTGGTTTAACGCTTCTTCAATTGTTACCTCTTCTAAGCTCTTAAGACTATGGTTCCTAAATGGGCCCCCAGAGGCAGTTAAAATAATTTTTCTTGCCTTTTCGATATCACTATTCCCAGCAAAAACCTGAAAAATTGCATTATGTTCACTATCAATAGGAATTAATGTTGAATTATTTTCAGAGCAAATATTATTTATTATTTCTCCTGCCATCACCATAGACTCTTTATTAGCTAGTAAAATTTGTTTTCCAGATTTTGCTGCATCGATCGTAGAGATTAAACCTGCACTGCCAGTAATAGCAGCTACAACAGTTGTCACCTCATCATGAGAGGCAATAAAACTATAGCCATCCTTACCATAAAGTACTACAGTATCTAACTTTGTTTCTTTAAGCTTATCTGTTAATTGTTTTTTGGATGCAAGGTCTTTTGTTACAATAAAACTTGGCTTAAATTTAATAGTTTGCTCAAGGAGTAAATCAATATTGTTAAAGCCACCTAATGCAAATACTTTAAACCTCCCCGGATGAAGATTAATTACAGACAAAGTGCTTTTCCCAATACTTCCAGTTGATCCTAGGATGGAAATGATCTTCATAACATTAATCTTTGTGAGATTTCAACATTAAAATAATTACACACTAAAAAGAATATAGGTAAGGTAGGGCAAAAACTATCCAATCTATCAAATAATCCACCATGGCCAGGGATGAATGAACCACTGTCTTTTACATTAGCTCGTCTTTTTAAAAACGACTGATAAATATCGCCAAAAATACTTAGTGCAGTAACTATTATTGCGAAGAAAAACATAATATAAAAACTTATTGCAAAGAAATTAACCAAAATTGAAGCACATATAATATTACAAACAAACCCGCCTAAGGCCCCCTCAATTGTCTTACCAGGACTTATATTTTTTGCTAACTTATTCTTTCCAAATTTTTTCCCAATAAAGTAAGCACCGATGTCTGAGGCCCAAATCATTATAAAAGGCAGTAATAGTAATGCTTTATTTTGTGTAAATATAATCGCAGATACGATCACCATCGGAGAAACCAAAAAATATCCATAAAAAATTTTGAACTTAACATTAGAAGATATACTTTTATACATAATATCTATTGGAGCCAGGCTGAACCAAAAAACCAAACTGATTAAACTCATAAGGATTGGAAAATTAATTAAAAAGCTTTTTAAATACGGAGTTGACTCATTAAGGGTAAATATGTCCAATCCGATTAAAAAATAGAAAAAAATAATTGGCGTAATGGACAATACCCAATAAACATATAAGGCTAGGCTTTTTAGTTTTAATAATTTTGCTAATTCATAAAATAAAATCCCACTTGCTATCAAAATTAGAGACAGGAAGAATGTAGGATTTTTAGATAAGTAAGAAGCTAAAAAAATTAATAACAAAATAAGTGCAGAAATGATTCTATCTTTTAACATTATTTGCTCTTTGAAATAGATCCAAATTTTCTTTCAGTATTTTGAAAGAAATATAAAGCATCTACAAATACCTTTTCATCAAAGTCAGGCCATAACTTTTTTGAAAAAAAAAGCTCAGCATAGGCTGACTGCCACAATAAAAAATTACTCATTCTTTGTTGGCCGCCTGTGCGAATCAATAAATCTACATCGGACTGCCCTTTTGTATATAAGGCATTGTTAATATTTTTTTCCGTAATTTTTTTTATAATTTTCTTATTCTCGTAAAAACTATTTACCGAGTTAACAATATCAAGCCTCCCTCCATAATTTAGTGCAACATTGAGAAATAATCTTTTATTTCCTGATGTCTCTTTTTCAATATCTTTAATTTTTATTTGAAGAGCTTTTGTCAATATTGAAGTATCGCCAATAAACTTTAATTTTATATTGTTTGAATGAATTTTTTTTGATTCTTTAGATATTGACTCAGAAAAAAGCTTTAAAAGTCCCTCTACTTCTCTAATAGGTCTTTTCCAATTTTCTGTACTAAAAGCGTATATCGTTAAAGTTTTAACATTATATTTTATACAATACTCAATAATTTTTCTTACAGATTCAAGTCCCTTGTTATGACCAACAAGTCTTGGTAGCAGCTTCTTTTTTGCCCATCTACCATTACCATCCATAATCACTGCAATATGATTTGGTATTTTATTTTTATTAAGTAATTTTTTTTTAAAGAAAAACAGTTTTTTTACTCTATATCGTTAGTAAATCTTTTTCTTTTACGTCTATCATTGAGTCTATTTCAGCGACAAAAGTATCTGTATTTTTTTGAATAATATCTTGAAGTCTTCTTTCCTCATCTTCGCTAATTTCTTTATTTTTAGTTAATTTTTTTAATTCGTCATTTGAGTCTCTACGAATATTTCTTACAGAAATTTTACTGCCTTCCCCTTCCGATTTAACTACCTTGATCAAATCTTTTCTTCTCTCTTCTGTTAGAGGCGGCATTGGTACTCTTATTAAATCTCCGACACCAACAGGATTAAGCCCCAAATCACTTTCTCTAATTACTTTCTCGATCACTGTTGAAAAGTTTTTTTCATACGGTTGAATAGTTAACGTTGATGAATCTGCTACATTTACTGCCGCAACTTGGCTTAACGGAGTTAATGTTCCATAGTAATCAATAGATATATGGTCAAGTAAGCTTATGTTGGCTCTTCCTGTTCTTATTTTTGATAAATTATTTTGAAAAGACTCAATCGTCTTTTGCATCTTAAGCTTTGAATCCGTTAATAGTTCTTCCATTATATTTCCTCATCTTTTTTTTAATTTAGGGTAACTAACGTCCCCTCCTCAGCCCCATGAATAAAATTTAATAGCGCATTTTTTTTAAATAAACTTAATACTGCAATAGGCATCCCTTGATCTCTACATAAAGTAAATGCTGTTGAATCCATCACCTTTAATTTTTTACTAATTACTTCATCAAATGTAGTTTTTTTAAATAACTTGGCGTCCTTCACTTTTTCAGGATCATCTGAAAAAATTCCCTCAACCTTAGTTGCCTTTATAACAACTTCAGCATTTAATTCGATAGCTCTTAAAGCCGCTGCCGTGTCAGTTGTGAAAAAAGGATTGCCAGTCCCAGCAGCAAAAATCACAACCTTATTATTTTCTATATATCTTATTGCCTTACCTCTTATATAGGGTTCAACTATTTGCTCAATTTTAATTGCTGACTGAACTCTGCTGATAATGCCAATATGTTTCATTGCATCTTGTAAGGCAATTGCATTCATGACGGTAGCAAGCATACCCATATAGTCTGCAGTTGCACGATCCATTCCCTTAGATCCAAGCGCTACACCTCGAAAAATATTTCCCCCTCCAATGACAATTGCTAATTCAACTCCAGAATCCACCATAAGCTTAATTTCACTGACAATTTTGCTAATAGTTTCAGGATTAACACCAAATGCATCGTTTCCCATTAATGCCTCGCCAGACAGCTTTAAAAGAACTCTTTTGTATTTTAATTTATTCATAGTTACCGTTATTCTAGACTGTTTTGGATAAAAAAAAAGGATTGCTTAACAATCCTTTTTTATAAATAACTACAACTGTTTTTATTGCTGTGCGGCTGCAACCTCAGATGCGAAATCGACTTCTTTTTTCTCGATACCTTCACCTACAATAAAAAACTTAAATCCATTTATCGCTGAATTATTATTCTTAAGAAGTTGTTCAATTGTTTGTTTTTCATCTTTTACAAACACTTGATTCACCAATGTAATTTCTTTTAAAAATTTATTTACTGTTCCAGTTGCTATTTTCTCAAGCATCTCTTCAGGCTTACCAGCTTCCTTAGCTTTTTCGATCGCCACCCTTCTTTCAGCATCAATTAAATCCTGAGACACACCACTTTGATCAAGAGCTTTAGGTTTAGTAGCAGCAATATGCATAGCGATATCCTTACCTAGAACCTCATCAGAAGATTTGATATCAACAATAACTCCCACTCTTCCTCCGTGGTTATACGAGAAAAGATTGTCTTTAGCGATTATCTTCTCAACCCTTCTGATTGTAATATTTTCTCCAATTTTACCAATCAGCTGAGTCCTTATCTCTTCAACCGTTTTACCGTCAATCGATAAATTAGATAACTGCTCAGCATCACTTACGTCATTTTCAACAGCTGCTTTTGTAATTTCTTTGACGAATGCAACAAATTCATCATTTTTTGAACAGAAATCAGTTTCTGAATTAACTTCAACAAGCGCTCCCATTTTCTTATCATCTTTAATGAAGCAGGCAACAATCCCTTCTGCTGCTACTCTCGTTGATGCTTTTGAGGCTTTGTTTCCGAAACGAACTCTTAGTATCTCTTCGGCACGAGTAGCATCACCCTCTGCCTCACTCAGTGCTTTTTTACAATCCATCATCGGCGCATCGGTTTTAGCTCTTAAGCTCATTACCATTTTTGCTGTAATTTCAGCCATACTTTATAAACTCCTAATTGTTTTGTTATTCACTATCTTTTTCAGTTTTAGGTTCAACTTTTTCAGGGTCTTCTTCTTTAACCATTTTTGCTAAATCATCAATGGCATTCTTCTTCCCTTCGAGAACTGCATCTGCAATGCCTCTTGCATAAAGTCTAATTGCTCTGCTTGAGTCATCATTACCTGGAATTACATAAGCAATATCATCAATTGAATTGTTTGTATCTACTACACCCATGATAGGTATACCAAGTTTAGTTGCCTCAACAACTGCACCACTCTCGTAACCAACATCAATCACAAATATTGCATCTGGTAGTGAATTCATATTTTTTATACCACCGATTGATCTCTCTAATTTGTCATATTCTTTTTTAATTCCTAAAGCCTCTTTCTTGGTGATTTTATCAACACTACCGTCTTCAAGGCTGAGTTGCAGTTCATTGAGGCGTTTAATTGATTGCTTAACAGTTTTGAAGTTAGTAAGCATACCCCCTAGCCAACGATGGTTGACATATGCACAGTCAGCTCTTATGGCCTCTTCTTTAATGATTTCTCTTGCTTGTCTTTTCGTTGCAACAAAAAGAATTCGCCCTTTGTTTGCTGACAATGTTTTTACATATTTCATCGTCTCCTCAAACATAGGAAGAGTTTTTTCAAGGTTGATTATATGGATTTTGTTTCTGTCACCGAAAATGTACGGTGCCATTTTTGGATCCCAGTATCTGGTCTGGTGTCCAAAGTGAACGCCAGCTTCAAGCATTTGTCTCATCGTAACAGACATAGTTTTCTCCTTTAAGGGTTATTACTTCACTAAGTTTAAAAATGCTAGGCACCCTTAAAAAAACTTAGTGGAAATTTTAAAAATAAATCGGCAACATGATAACATATTTCAACGATTTATATATACAACTCAAAGAAACTAAATATGCCAATTACAATTAATAATCAAGAAGATATAAAAAAGATGCGGATAGCTGGAAAGCTAGCATCTGAAGTTCTTGACTTTATTACGCCCTTGATAAAACCAGGTATTACAACAGAAAAAATTGATAGCCTATGCCATAATTTTATGACAAATGAACAAGGGACTATTCCTGCCCCTCTTAATTACGCACCTCCTGGACATACGCCGTTTCCAAAATCAATTTGTACATCGGTAAATAATCAAATATGCCATGGAATTCCTGGGGAAAAAATATTAAAAAAAGGTGATGTGGTAAATATTGATATTACCGTTATAAAAGATGGTTATCACGGAGATACAAGTCGTATGTTTTTTGTTGGAGAACCCTCAATTCAAGCAAAAAGACTTTGTGAAGTTACTTATCAGTCTATGTGGTTGGGTATAAGGGAGGTTAAAGCCGGTGCTTACCTTGGTGATATAGGTCATGCAATTCAAAGTTATGCTGAATCAAAATCTTACAGTGTGGTTAGAGAATTTTGTGGGCACGGCATTGGAAAAGTATTTCATG
>Ga0206130_10006977_pt1 | contig 12683 bp, 12 predicted proteins | sample Helgoland_Spring_9_FD_148637 | JGI IMG/M metagenome (GOLD analysis project Ga0206130, IMG submission 148637) | Pelagic subsurface seawater microbial communities from Kabeltonne, Helgoland, North Sea - Helgoland_Spring_Bloom_20160512_1 | ecosystem: Environmental > Aquatic > Marine > Epipelagic ... | reverse complement strand
TTTAGATATTCTAAAGGGCCTGTGTACTTTACTAAGGTTGTAGTAGAGCCTAACGTAGAAGAGATGCTATAATGGAAAGGAAAAGAATAAACGAAAAGACTATGAAGGTTATTAGCTTTCATGCTAAATGCCTTTTGAGGGAGTGGTTGTATACGCTAGTGCCTGACCCTGAGGAAGTCCCTTTGAATAAAGTGAAGTCTTACTTATCTCCCGATACGCATTATTGGGCTGGCGGTAGGGTAGTCCTTAGTGGCTACTCTTACAAGTGGACAACTAAAGGTTTAAAGAAACTGTATCGTGAAGAGCCTGCTAAGCATATATCGGAATGGAGGACGGAAGACATTGAAAGAATCCACAGAGCGACCCGATAAATTAACTATATATGTGATTCAGTTAGCTTATATACTTAAAAATGGTACGCCCCTGTCTGAAATAGATGACCATGTACTAGAAGAATTTATGGAAATGTTATCCCATGAATTAAACAGCAGGAACAGAACGCTACACTAACCAAAGGAGCATCATGCCTAAAATAAAAAGAGGCGTAAGGAAAGCAAGAGTTAAACGCCCAAAAGAAAAAGACGTACCCAAAAACTATGACAGCCTATTTGAACACGAACTTCATATAGGGATCTTAAAGGATTGGGACTTTCATTCTGAAGTAGTTGAGTATTCAGTAGAGCATAAGTACCATGCAGATTTTGTACGGGAGATAAACGGTGTTAAAATCCTGCTAGAAGCTAAAGGTAGGTTTTGGGACTATGCCGAGTACAGCAAGTACATTTGGATTAAAAAGAATTTACCAGAAGGGGCTGAGCTAGTCTTTTTGTTTGCCAATCCCTCTGCCGCTATGCCAGCCGCAGTAAGGCGTAAGGATGGTACTAAAAGATCACATGCCGAGTGGGCAACAGCTAACGGTTTCAGGTGGTTTAGTAGGGAGAGTATGCCTGAGTCTTGGGTAGACGCTTCGTGCTTAGACGGAGGAGAATTATGAAATATACTCCAAAGTATTTAGAGTCCTTAGGCTACGTACTCTCTGAGATTGCAGAGCCTAAGACTACAGGATTCTACTATTACATGGCAGATTCAGGAACCATCCTCTACTATTATAATGAGGACACTAAAGAGCTAAGGTCTACTGACGAGAGGCTAATGGACTTTCACAATTATGGCCCAGTTAATTTTTTAACTCTTGCACTAAAAGCAGGAGGTGTATAATGACTATAACGAGAGAGCAACTAAAGGCTCTAGACTTTAGAGAAGTAGAACCCGACTATGAAATTACAAGGGAGGGTAGGTATTTTGTAGCAGACACAGGTGTGCTATTTAATTATAAATTGTATGTGTTGGCAGGAGGAAGAATCTATAGGGCGCAGACCTCAGTACTTAATCGGAAAGGGTACAGCCTAGATAGCTTTATGCAACGCGTACATAAAGACGTTAAGAAACCATTAAACATTCAGGAGAAAATGTAAATGAACCCATATCAAACCTACATAGCTAAGAGTAGGTACTCGAAATATTTGGCAGGCTTTAACCGTAGAGAAGATTACGACGAGACAGTGGATCGTTGGCTCGACTTCTTTAAGGATAAGGTAAAAGATGTTAGCGTACTTGAGGGTCTAAGGACTTCCATGCTGTCTATGGACACCATGCCCTCTATGCGTTGCTTTATGACAGCAGGAGAGGCGTTACGCAAGTCTAACGTGGCAGGATACAACTGTTCTTATCTCCCTGTCGATCACCCTAGAGCCTTTGACGAGCTAATGTACATACTTATGAACGGAACAGGCGTAGGTTTTAGCGTGGAACGTCAGTATGTAGACAAGTTACCTGAGATAGCTGATGAGTTCTTTGACACCGACACAGTGATACACATAGCTGATTCTAAGATCGGGTGGGCTAAAGCCTTCAAAGAACTCATCAGTCTATTGTACTCTGGTCAAGTACCTAGCTGGGACTCTAGCCTTGTTAGGCCTAAAGGCTCAGCCTTAAAGACCTTTGGAGGACGAGCAAGCGGCCCTGAGCCTTTGGAGGCTTTGTTCCGCTTCACCGTTGAGACCTTTAAGGGTGCGGCTGGTCGTAAGTTAAACGGACTAGAAGCCCATGACATCTGCTGTAAGGTGGCTGACATTGTAGTGGTAGGTGGCGTAAGGCGTTCAGCCCTTATCAGCTTATCCAATCTAACAGACACAAGGATTGCCAAGTGTAAGCATGGTGAGTACAGAGCCGAGCACGGACATCGTGATTTAGCCAACAACAGTGTAGTCTATACACAGAAGCCCGACTTAGAAAGCTTTATGACTGAGTGGGTTAACCTCTATGAATCTAAGAGGGGTGAGCGTGGTTTCTTTAGCCGTGTTGCTAGTCAAAACCAAGCCGCTAAGAACGGGCGACGAGATCCTGACCATGAGTTTGGTACTAACCCGTGTAGTGAAATCATCTTAAGACCTAATCAGTTTTGTAATCTTAGCGAGGTGGTGATACGTCCATCAGATACCTTTGAGACTTTGAAGACTAAGGTGGCTAACGCTACTATAATGGGTACACTACAATCTACACTAACCGACTTTAAATATTTGCGCCCTATATGGAAACGTAACACAGAAGAAGAAGCGTTGCTTGGAGTGAGCATGACAGGGATACAAGACCACCCCTTCATGGCTGGTAAGGTTGATAGTCATAGGGGGTTTGAGGGGTCGTTGCCTGAAGTTCTAGAGGCCTTGAAGGCTATAGCCGTAGAGACAAACAAGAAGTGGGCTAAGGCTTTGGGCATTAACCAATCAACTGCTATCACTTGTGTTAAGCCTAGTGGTACAGTGAGTCAGTTAGTCGATAGTGCGTCTGGTATTCACGGTAGGTTCGCTAGGTTCTATAGACGTAGGGTAAGAGCAGATGCTACTGATCCTTTGTGTCAAGTACTTAAGGACGCTGGAGTCCCTTGGGAGGAGGCTGATGGAAACCCTAATGCCTTAGTGTTCTCATTCCCCGATAAAGCCCCTGAAGGCTCTGTCATTGCCTCAGAACAAACAGGCATAGAGCAGTTGGAGTTATGGAGCCTGTACCAAGAGCATTGGTGTGAACATAAGCCAAGCATTACTGTTTACTACAACGATGATAATTTCCTAGACATAGGAGCTTGGTTGTTTAAGAACTTCGATAAGGTTTCTGGTGTGGCTTTCATGCCTCACACTGAACATGCTTTTGTTCAAGCCCCTTACGAAGAGATAACAGAAGAGGAGCACCAAGAACTAGTAGCCTCAATGCCTAAAGAAATTAACTGGGACATTGCAGAGCATGACGATAACACGGAAGGAGCACAGACACTAGCTTGTGTCGGGAATGTATGTGAAGTATGAAAAACGAAGCGACACTTATAGGCTTTAAAGTACTGTTGAACAGTCGAGGCACTTTAGTTACAGAGTACACCGAGCTTCCAGCAGATGCAGTTGAAACAGTCTTCCGTGGAGGGGGCGACCAAGCAGACGTAAGGGCTATTCTGCGTGAGGTCAGTAAGAAACTTAAGCCCTTACACAATGAAATTGAACAACTACTATTAGAGAGATAAAATGAAATCAATAATCCATGTCAACCGTCAGAACATAGCTATGAACGCTAAGGACGGGAAGAATCGCCCTGTGTATACTGTAAAGCAAGGAGGCAAGACAATCTATGCCGCACAAGTAAACCTCTCAGGAGCAAGTCAGTTGGTGTACAACGGTACTCAGCTAGGTTGTGGGGCGAGGGCATGGGTTGAAACTAACCACCCTATAGAACTTATAGGTCAATGCACGTTCAAAGAATCGAGGGCTGTTTAATATGAGCGCACTAGAGCATTTAGTAAAGAGTAAGAAAGAAATAATGTACAATGAACTTATAAAATCTATAGGCAGTAAAAAGGCCTCCGATGCTGAGAAACATGCGGAGGCCTTGGAGCTTATAAGGGCTGGTATTTATTTCACCTATATGAATCAGAAGGGGATTATCTCCTCCTAATCCTATTCTCAAACCACTGGGCTTTAGCTTGTTCCTTTTTAGGATTATCCCTAGCTCCAGCCCAGTGATGTTTGGCATAGAACTTGCCTTTATCTACCTTGCCTTTTGCTATATCATCTAAAGGCGCGGCACCTTCTGATAGATCTGCTAGAAATATAGAGTCCTGTACTTCTTCTGGCAATGTACTGAAGTCTACGTTCTTCTTGGCGATTAGACTATCTAGCTCAGGAGTATCTTCTACTCCGTGGCGGGCTAAAAACCTTTTAGTCCTTTTAAGGGCTGTATTATTTGCACCACTTCCCCCTGCTACATCCTCTAGTTCAAACTGATACTTCCCTCTTCCTGCTCCTCTTGCTTCCCCGTCTATAATCTGTACAGCTTTGGGGTCGTTATTAGATTCTACATGGGCAACATCATCGCTATACTCTTTAATCCTTTCTACTTCTTCATCGGTGTAACCACGCTTGTCTTTAATAGCCTTTAGTATCTTATCTGATAGTCTTGATTTCTTCACTGGTCTCCTTTTGATTGTGCCTTTCTGTGAGGTTGCGTTAGAATTTAAGCCCATTAGGTCTTGTCTTGTGGGTACTCCGTCAACAACCAAACCTCCTGAGCTATAGTTAGATCTAGGATCATTGCGATCCATTTTAGAGTTCCATATAGTTTTGAATTGAGCATTATCAAATGCAATGTAGCTCTCTCCTTTACTATCAGGTAGGGATTTCTCAGCGGCGTTCTTATACCTTATGCCATCAAAGCCCAAGTCCTTTAGCCAGTTTCTAAATTGCATGTTCATCTTCTGGTTAAACAAATCTCCCATTATCTCATCTAAGTACTCACCTTGACTTGGATTCTCGAACTGTCCTGCAGGGGCTGTAGGGTCTTTAAACCTAACAAACCTTTCATTCTTATCCCTTGCAAATAGCTTAGCTTCTTTATAGAGTTTGTCCATCTGCTTCTCTGCTTTCTTTGTCAGCTCTACTCCACTTCTCTGCACGGCAAGTTTAATCCGAGCAACAGTAGGTGCATCCTTTAAACGCCTTCCCATGTGCCAACCCAGCTTCATGTCGTCCATGTCTAAGGGCTTCTTTATTTGGACATAACCTTTAGTAATAGCATAGGGCTTAAGATCCATCACGCCCTCGCTCCCTGCAAGCCCTTCTCCAAAGCCTATACGGACTTGTTGATCCTCATACCTACCTAAGTAGTTCTCAAAGTAATTATCAATCTCAGGCTTAGTCACGGTGAGCTTGCCTTCATTAGCAGCAAAGGCTCTAAACCTATCGCCGTCCATCTGTGTTGCAATGATACTAGCTACTTGGGCTTCATCTTCACCTAGATGTATACCTACCTCACGGGCCAGCACACCAGCTATGTCAGCATCTAAATCATGGTGGTCTGCCGTGGCTCTGTATACAGGTATCTTAACCTCAGAAGGTCTTAGAAACTTAGCAACATTATACTCCTTCTCCTCTTCTGCTTCCATGCGCTTTATGGCACTGGTCTCATGGAAGGGAGTAGGTATGTCCGTTTTGTTTTTATTAGGAAAGTTCTCTACTACTTCTCGTATAAACTTACCGTACTCTGCGTCCCGCGCCAGTCTCTGTACTAGCATAGCCCCTACTTTCTCTGAGCCTTCTTTGCCTAAGCGGCTGAAGGCTTCTGGGTGTAGTTTTTTAAGGGAGTCAGTAACATAGCCTGAGAGCTTCTGGGCTTGCCAGTCATTTAGGGGTTCGCCCTTAAACTTTTTCTCGTCTGGGAGTTCTCTGGGCTTAAACTTAGAATGGAAACTTCTGATGTCTCCATAAATCTCATTGATGTTATGGACTATAGAGCCGTCAGGGTCTACCTCGTCAGCAAACACACTAGAAAGCTCAAAGGTTTCTCGCTCTCCTTCGGTGTAGCCCCTCCACTTCCCAAACTTCTCCCCGCCTATCTTGCCTTCAGGGGATTTCGCTATCATTTCACTTTTCAGCATGTCGTTCTTTTCTCTAAGGTAAGCCTCCACATTTAAAAGTATGTGCGCTGAACCCTCGTCCGTATCAAGGACATCGTTTAGAGTATTCTTGTCAGAACCCTTCACATTTTTATAGGGCTTGGATACAGCCTCCACTAATCTTTGATTGGCTTCCTCTAAAACATCTTTAGAAATAAAACCATCTAAAGCATCATAAGCTGTATCAGTAAGCTCTTTAACTATTGAGTGGGTTACTTTTCCTAGTCCTGCCATTAGTAGTTCCTCTTAGTATATTTATCGTTCTCACCAGCAAGTTTCTTGTCTATCTCTCTTAGCATCCTCTTATACTTTTGCTTGCCTTCTCTACTAATTACTAGAGGATTAGTATATCCGGGAAATAATCTTTGACCTAAGAAGGTTACAGGGCCTTGAGACCATATTGTACCAACGTCACTACCCGCTACCCCAAAAGGTATGCCAAGATAAGGAGCGGGGTTGCCAATATACTTAGAGGCCTCTGCGGCTCTCCTAAACTGGTCTCCTGCTGTAGTGAACGCACCCCACCTTTCAATAGCTCTTAGGTATGCCATGCCCTCGCCATCTTCTTCCGAGGCTCCCTCGCTTCTGTAGTAGTTTAAGACCCTTTGCATCTCAGTCATTATTACGCCAGCAGCAACCACACGCGCCGCACCCTCAGGGGACTTATCGCGGTATAGTTTCTTGGCTGTCCCCTTCAATACAGTGTTAGTAAATGCTGTAGGGTATGTCATAAGTTGAAACATCCAAGCGGTCTTAGGGTTGTTGTATAGTGCAGGCTTCTGTCCTGACATGCTAGAAGGCTGTAAGATAACCTCATCTGTATATCTAGCTGCTCCCCTCTTTACAACACCATAGAAATCGTCGTCTGTGCTTTGCCCAGCGTTATGCCAACGGATGCCTTCCTCTATGTTTACATTAAGCTCTTTGAGTTCATTGACTTTCTGAGTCATGCGCCTAGTCATAGGGCGGTCTCCGTGGGCCGCCAAGGCTTCTAGGTTACTTGCTATTAACTGTTTGCCTGTTACAAAACTAGTGGACTGTACAAACTTAGTCCACTGGTCAAGCAAAGTTAATTTAAAGAACGCATTAGTTACTTTATTCATGCCCTCGGAAGTAAGCTCATCGCCTACTAGCCTGTTAGAGATAGACATTAAGCCGTGCTCCAAAGCTAAGCCATTCTCATATAGCTCCCGTCTAGCCTCTTTAGCTGTTAGACCGAAGTTGTTTTTAAGTATACCTTCAGTATCACCAGTGAGGATCTTAAAACCTGAACGGCTAGCAGCCGCTAAGCCTTTAATGCTGTTTCTAAAGCCTGCCTTAGGCACGTTCAGCATAAACTCTGTTAAGCTTGTAACGGTTGCCATGCCCAGTAACGAAACTCGTGTGGCTAAGCCGTAAGAGTTTGAAACCATTTCACCAGCAGGGCTAAAGCGGTCTAGCCCCTCGCTAGTTACATTCTTGTATAAAGCCTCTAAGTGACGCTGCAAAGCTTCATACTCTTTTATACTTAGCTTCTCTCCTGCTTTCTCCCTTACTTGATCTATTATAGGATTGGCTATACGTTCCATGAACTCGTCAAGGTTAGAAACGCCTAAGCGTTCTTTCTTTGCTATAGCTTTAGAGGCTTGGTGAACATAAGAAGCCATAGTTACACGAACGTCCTGCTCAAAAAACTCCGCAAACTTAGAATCATCTTTGATTTTATCCAGTGTACGCACCTTGCTAAAGAACTGAGTACTCATATTGCTGTCGTCTAGTTGGTTTGCTTTGTCCATCATGCTCTTAAAGATAGCATCTGCTTCAGCCATATCAGCCGCTTGTCCCTCGGAGACTAAAAGGCCTTTAAATTTCTTAGGGTTAGCCATGATGTGTTCTCTATGCCACATACGGTGGACATAGTTAGGGAGCTTCTCGCGGATAAGCCCATTAGATAATAGCTTATCACCTATTTCGCTATAGAGGTTTTTCAAATTAGCCCCTATAGTATTAGCCATCTTGTTCCCTACGTTCTCTCCTCGCATAGCTCTGTGTACAAGATCATTAGCTTCAGCGTCCATCTTGCCTAGTGTCTTGTTTCTTAAGCCTTCTTTGGCTATAGGCTCTACCATAGACATATACTTACCCATCCAGTTCCCGCTGTAGCTCTTGTATACTTCAAACAAGCTAGGGGGTATGTAGTCTTGTGCCCCACTCCAAACCTTTGCAAACTCTGGGGATATGGCTGACTGTAGTTCTCTTGCCATAGCAGATATTTTAGCGTAGGCAGTTAAAAATCCAGGCTGTTTGCCCCAAAGGATTGTAGAGGTCGCACGACTCCCCAAGCGATTAAGGATACCGCCTACCTCACCCTCTACGCCTTCTTCACTAACAGCCGCTACGCTTCCCGAAGGGGGAGCAGGAGCTTCAGGAGGTCTAGGGCCGTCTGGGCCGTCTGTAGGGCTTTCTCCGTCTGGGCCTACGCCTCTAGTTTTAGTAGGGGTAGTTGCATTAGCTGAGGCTCCTCTAGAGGTTACAGTAGCGATCTTCTCGGATACTAAATCTAGGGTCTCTTCGCCTCCACCGTTCCGTGCTACATAGTCTCTGATCTCTTTTAGTTTTTTAATGTCCTCAGGAAACAAACGCTTGCCTACCGACAAAGCCTCTTCCATCGCTGCCGTGACTGAGGCTATAGCTTTATCTATGCTCTCAGATTCCATGCTAATAGACTCTGTTAATTTTCTAAGATAGTCTACTGTCTCGTCTACCATCTCAGGAGTAGCCTGTTCAGCAGGGACAACATCCTCGATGTCCATTTGTGTCTTTAGGTTAGGACGTTCTTCGGGCAGTAGTTTAGTCCTGAACAACTCTAATTGTTCTTTAGGCTCTACGCCCTTTTTAGGCTTAGCCATGTCCTTGAACATATCTAACTGCTTCATCAGATCTTCGTCGCCTGTCTCTTTTACAAAAGCTTCAAAGGCATCCATCTGTTCTGTAAGCTCTAGTCTCCGAGAGGATAGCTCCTCGGGGGAGAACAAATCTAACTGGTCTTTTATAGGCTTCTTAGCCGCTACCTGCTTTAGTAAATCCATCTGCTCAGTAATCTGTCTACTTGCTTGAGGAGAAACTTTATCGGCAAAGGTCGCTGCCGCCTCTACAAGACTGCTTTTGCCTGTACTTGTGTTGAACAAATCTAATTGCTCTGCAAATTCACCTGCCTGTTCTTCAGGGTAAGCATCCTCGAAAAAATCAGCCTGTCTCCTGCCCCTAGATTTCTCTTCTGGACTTATGCCAGCCTTGAATAAATCTCTTTGCAGTGGAGTAGTAGGCTCAGGAAACATATCCATTTGCCTAGATACATTAACTACACCAACATCAACATTATCTAACGCCCTGCTAAACACAGGGTCGTCCAGTAGACGGTTAACCACCTTGCCCATAACTCTAGGGCTTTGTTCTGTAATCAGAGGAGCTACCGCCGCCTTACGCATGAAGGGGGATGCCGCTACCTGTAAGACTTTACCAGCCCCTACTCCGAGACCAAAGGCCCCTAAGGTTTCTGGAATACTTATCTCGTCTTTAAGGCCTATAGCAACGTCACGCTTCTGTTGTATTGCGGAATCTGCGGCAGCCCACGATCCTGTGACCAGAGGGAAACCAAACTTACTGGTCATGTCTCCCGCCGCTAGGCCTCTCACAGCCATCTTCTTTGCTACATTCTTAGCAGCAGCAAAGGCTCCTGCCTGTGCGGTACCCTTAACGCCCGCCATAGCCCCTGCCTGAGCCGCAGTACTTCCACCGCCTGTCGCCAAGCCCAAGAGTACGCCGATAATAGTTTCAGGTGCTGTTATAAGATCAGTACCAATATCAACAAACGCTGACCATTGCTCATTCCCGCCCCTAATAACTGCTCTGTCAAAAGACTCGCTAAGTTTAGCGGCTTTTAGTTTAATGTGCTCAGGGGCATTTTCAAGTCTGCCTGCTTCTGATAGCGCAGTAAGCATCCTGTACCTACTATCACGCATATCTTCTACGGGGTCAAAACTCCCCCAGCTACTCCCTGCTTCCATCCACGCATCTTTAGTGGTCTCTTGAGAGGCTAGATAGTCGAATACTTCTTTACTGTCTTCCCAGTTGTCAGCACGCCACTCATCCATTGTAGGGATATGCTCAATCGTAGGGGGTCTGGAGAGTCCAGAGGTTTCAGGAAGCCATCCCTTCTCGACGTACTCAGCTTTTTCAGCATCCATAGCATCAAGTTCTGCTAAGCTATATACATGAGGATCGTACTTACTTCTTTGTTCAGCCATTATTAGTTTCCTTGTTTTATTGTCATAAAGCCTGCCTCTCGCATAAGCTCTTTAAGCTCGGCTAATTTGATAGTGGCTGGATTAATACCTCGCTCCTTCAGGCGCTCAGTCACAAACTGTATATGAAGCTCTGGCGGATACCTATTGGCTCCTGTTTCGTTCAGTTCCTGTGCGTTCTTTATAAGAGCTTTGATAATGTCAGGATCTTTTATCTCGTACTTCTCATTGTCTTCGGGAGCCTTAGGTTCCTCGACAGGCAAAGGCTTTTGAATCATAGATTCCTCCTTAGAGAGCTTGCGTACATTACCGCTAGGCTTTTTAGCTGGAGGTTTACTTTCTGAATCCCCTGCTCGTCTAGCCGAAGGTAAGCTTTGCACTCCATAGCTTCCTAGTCCTGCTCTATACGGGTGCTCATCCGCAACAGCTGGAAGACCTCCATATTTCTCAACTTTTCTGGCTATAGTTTCCAAAAGCCCATACTTTCTCGGTAGGTAAGGTACGCCAGCCTGAGTAGCAATCTTTTGCGCGAGGGTGCCTGCTATTTCCTCGTCCCTATTAGGGTCTTCGGGGTGAGGGTCGCCCGTTAGAACTCGAAAAGTCTCAGGCACTTTATCAAACATGCTCTTGCTATCCATGTAATTTATTAACTTACTCACCTTATCTTTGCTCATATTGCTTACTAGTCTAGCTAGAATTGTCTTATCTGTAATAGCAATTAGAAGATCCTTCTCATAAGCCTTATACATTTCTGGATTAGAGTTTTCCCTAGGGTTGTTTATTTTTATTGTGTCCAAAGCCATCCAACTTAGTAGAGGATTTTCCGTAGCCCCATTGCCTATTAAACTAGTGCCCACGTCAGAATCTTCATCTGTTATCCACTTTTCATTTTCTATATGGGAAGTCGCTGCTAGCTGATCGGCAAATTCTTTAGGGAGACCACGAGATCTTGTTAGTGTATAGGATAGGTTCACAGCAGGAGCCAGTGTATTCTTTGTAAAAGCCTCCGTTACAGCTTTATTTGCATTATTGCTTTCGCCTAAGCCTGCGTCCGTAAACTGCTTTAGATATATCTCTCTCCCGTCATCACCAGTTGAGCCATAGATAACCGCTGCCATTTCATCTACCTGATCTTTTTTAGGTACAAAGGCTACGGCGGTTGGGTCTAATGGGCTGTCGCCTAGGTTGCCACCCTTATTATCTGCATAGCCTATGAAGCTGCCATCGGCCCCGTTTATCACCACTTGTCGTGTAACGGTAGATACCTCTCCCGTCCTTCGGTCTACCTGCTTTACATCTCTAAGTTCTACTTTAGTATTCCTAGGCATTCCGTCAGGATAGAGCCTTGAGAGATTTGCCGCCGAGACCTTAGGGACTCCTACACCTTTAAGTTCTTCATAGGCCTCTAAGTACGGGTTGTACTTAGCCATTATAGCTTCTAAGTCATCGTCGTCGTTCCCTGTTACTAGACCTGTAAGCCATGAGCCTACAGTACTGGGCTTTAATTTTCTTAGTTCAGTCTCATAGAAATTAGGATCGCCGCCTGAAAGAGTCTCAATATTCCCTGCAACTTTTAGTCTCTGAGCTAAAAGGGATTCGCGCTCCTCAGCTATCCTCCGAGCGACTGGACTTATCTGAGCCTCTATCATATCTAAGTCAACGCCCACACCATCAGCATCAAAAGCAGCACCCGCGTTTTCTAAAATCTCCTGCTTGGCTTGGTTGAAATAATAATCAGGATCTTTTTGAAGCTTCTCCAAGGCCGCGTTATCCCTAGAAATATCCTGCATAACACCGTTAATTTTAAGTCTGTTGCTAAGGTTAAATTCATTATTGACAAACTTATCCGCACGATCTCTCAAAACCGCATTGCCGATGTGACCTCCTATAGACGCCAAAGCTTGGTATTTCTGCGCCCTTTTCTTCCTGTTCCTAAGAACCTTGTTGCGCTCTTTCGTCTGAGCCATTAAGGAATTGGCTAACTTGTCAATCCCTTCTGTCTGTGCACCATAATCAATAGCCATCTTATTGCTCCTCAGTAGGGTCTAGTAAGCTCTCGGGGCTAGCTTCGGGTTTAGTAATCATACTTTCTATTTCTTCTTTCATGGGAAGCGCGTTAACCTTTTGTTTAAGCTCGTCCGTCAGCTTGCCTCCTGTAGGCATAGTAGTAAACTGCTTACTTCTACGCTGTAGTGCCTTGAGTTGGACTTCTTGGTTCTCGGCTACAACACCGTCCTCGTCGTCCTCATCATCGTCTTCTTCACCGTCATAGATCTTAGCCTCAATGCCTGCCCTTTCAGCAAGAGCAAGAATCATATAGGCTACAGGCTCCCCTAATAGGAGCATGAGGTCAGGAGTCCAAAGGCCTTTAGCAAACCCAGAGAACGTAACAACTTGGACTATCTCCA
>Ga0206130_10006975_pt1 | contig 12684 bp, 11 predicted proteins | sample Helgoland_Spring_9_FD_148637 | JGI IMG/M metagenome (GOLD analysis project Ga0206130, IMG submission 148637) | Pelagic subsurface seawater microbial communities from Kabeltonne, Helgoland, North Sea - Helgoland_Spring_Bloom_20160512_1 | ecosystem: Environmental > Aquatic > Marine > Epipelagic ... | reverse complement strand
CAGTCGGAAGGTCCTGCCACACCGGGGTGTTGTCGATGAGGCCGAGGAACTGCCCATTCTCACCGACGCTGACCAGGACCCACTCCTCGCCATTCCAATAGAGCATCTGACCATGCTCCGATCCTTCCATGAGGGTTGAGCTGCCATTTTCCTCGATCATGTTGAGGTACTCGTTGATTTCCATCCCGTCAATTAGAATCGGGTCCGGGGTGAAATAGCCGCCGAACAAGGGCAGCATCTCAAGGAGATCCGGCGCTCCAATGGCGCTGTCGGCATTGGCATCGGGGTTGTAGGGCAACGTGACCGACTGCGCGAAGCACAGGCTTGGCACAAAGAGCAAGAGAGCGAGTAGTTGTTTCATGGTTCAGTCTTTGATGCAGCGGACGGAGAATCCGTAGTTCATCGATGGGTAGGTGCGGAAAATTCGGTCTTCAGTAGAGTCCATTCTGCGATAAAAGAGACCGTCGATGTTGAATGTCTGGGTCCACCAATAACCAATTGCCCCATCATCCAAGAAATTACCTGAGCTGTGGTTTCTTCCGCCACACGGGAGTGCGTTGAATCCCACTTCGTCCAATCCGTTCTGCCATGTGGTGGACTTGAGACGTTGCCCTTCATCAGACCCTCTCCAAAACAAGGATATTGCCTCTTCGGTCGGCATCCCCAGATTTTCTTCTAGGTGAATGAAGTCTGAGTCGGTGGGTACGGACCAGTTAGTTGGACACAGGCCGCGCGTATCGTCGACTGCATAGCCGTTGTAAAGGCGTCCGTGAGTGCTCACTACAGTATCATCGTCATTGTAGGCGGATTGTGCACCTGTGGTAGTAGAAGCCCACCCAGAATTGGAAAGTCCGGAGTCAATCACAGTTCCATCGGTGTACCGAGTTGTTGCGAGATTCTCTGCGAACCAGCACTGGTCGCCGATGAGTACGGTGGCGTAGTCATAGTCCCAGTAGGTGAGAGGGTCGCCGCAAGCCCAAGTGGTGTCGGTCGGCTCGTCGGGCCACTCAGGATAGGGTGGGCATGTTCCGTGGACGGCCAGGAGGACGAGGAGGTCGTTCACCGACACGCAACCGTCGTAATTGAGGTCGGCGGGGATGGCGATAATGCACTCCTCGTTGACGGGGTCCCAGACGGTGCCTTCGCCACAAGAAGGGGCGCATGGAGGAGCGATGCTCACACATTGCTGCATAGCGCTGTCCCATACCGTGCCTTCGCCGCAAGCAGAGGCCAACACTTCGCATGAGGTACAAGAGCCATTATCTGCGTTGGCTTCTTCCTGGAAATTGCATGCTCCGGGGTCAGTGCAGCCATAGGTGAGGGGTTCTCCAAGGAACAGACTTAGTACTTCGTCAGCGTTTAATGCTCTGTCCCAAATGGCTACATCGTCAATGGTTCCATGAAAATGCGCGTCGTTACCTCCGGCGTTTCTGCCGAATACCAGTGACGTATTGCAGCAGGGGTTGATAAAGTTATTGAAGTCCTCAATCGTAGTGGAGTTGTTCAGATTCATCATGCTGGTCTCAGCCACACTGTTGGTGTACTGGACCATTTCATTCAAGTCGGTGTTTAAGGTGAAAACCAAGTGTGTCCAGTTGTTACCAGCGATTGTTGCACCTGAGCCCACGCTGTAAAAGGTGTATGCATATGCTGGGGTGCCTCCTGGATAGATGTGTGAGCCATAGTTCCAGAAATATCCTTGGTCCCCCTTTGAAATGAGTGTGCCTCCGTTTTCAATTGCAGATTCTTCAGGATTGAACCAGCAAGAAATTGTCAAGGCCGAACCAGGTGCGATTGATGATGAGTGTGGGATGGTGATTGCACTGGCACCATCAAAAAAGTATGCTGCACTAAACTGCCCGAAGCGGTCTACTGCTGGGACAGCGCCTGCTGATTCTCCGTGATTGCCAAAGTCGCTTTGGTCTTCTGCATTGCCATTAAATGGCCACCAACCAACAAGACCATCAGTTGGTACGTATGTTGGAACCTGCGCGAGGCACAGGCTGGGCACGAAGAGCAAGAGGGCAAGCAGATTCCTCATGAGATTGGTTTGGTTTCCTGCAATTTACGAGATGAGGTGGAGCATGGTGGGGCTGCTTTTGTGTCCGTCAGGGCAATTGATAGCGGTACCCTTGGCCGACCCGCATGGAGCGGATTTCACCCCGCCGGCGCATCCCGCGGAGCGTGGGCTCGCTGATGCTCAGGGCCTTCGTGGTCTGCTTGGTGGTCAGCCACTCTTCCTCCTCGCAGGGAGGGCAGTGAAATTCGGAGATGGCCTCTTCGATGAGGTCCCGGATCAGTTGGAGGTCCTTGTCAGTCATGTTCGGGAGTGGTGATGTCCGCGCCAAACCAGGAGGGCGGATGGGGAGCAGTTTGGAGTTCGTTGACCTGGTGTATGCACTTCGGCACCACATAGGGCAGGAGTGCGACAAATACCCGCAGGTATGTGCGCTCGTCCTCAATTCGCATCCGTTCCAGAGTGGCCGGGAGGACACCCTCGGGGCTCTTTTCTGGGACCATCCGGAAGAGGGCCTGGAGTTCCTGTGCTTCACCCTTGAGGATCAATTTCAGGCAGTGAAGGTGCCAGGGGAGGCCAGGATCCCGGACGGCTGCTACCCACTCACCCTGCGCACCTACGGCGGGATGCACGAGCGGTATCTGCAGCGGTACCCCAGCCTGCACAAGGGCATGATCGAGATCCGGGAGGTGCCAGGGTTTACCCACATTCTCATTCATACCGGCAACACCGACGACCACACGGCAGGCTGCCTGCTGGTGGGCGATGAGGTGCGCACGAACGAGGGCAAGCGGAAGGGCTTCCTGGGCAACAGCCGGCCAGCGTACCTGCGCCTGTACCGGCAGGTGACCTGGCAGATCGAACAAGGGCACCAGGTGATCCTGGATGTGGTCAGCCGATGAGGGGACGGGGGAAGAGAAGCAACCGCAACGGGCCGGACTCGGAGTACTCCATCCAGGTGGCGATCTGCCAGCTGCTGGATCTCAAGGCACCGTGGCTGCTCTACTGTGCCAGCGCGGGTGGTGCCCGCACCTCTCTGATCGAGGCCAGGAGGATGAAGGCCCAGGGCTACAAGAAGGGCTTCCCGGATCTGTTCTTCTACGAGCCCAGGGGAGAGCACCACGGGCTGGCCATCGAGCTGAAGCGAGACAAGGGCCGGGCCACGCCCGACCAGAAGCTGTGGAAGGAAGAGCTGCAGCGCAGGGGCTACAAGGCGGTGATCGCCAGGGGCTACTCGGCCTGCCTGGATGCCATCAAGGACTACTTCAGCGAGGACAACCTCGACTGGTGACGACCGCAAACTGGGGTTGACAATGCACACAAAAAGCAAGAAATTGCAACATGACCCGTCTACTGCTTGCCGTCTTCCTGCTTCTCCCTGCTGTCCTCCTTGCGCAAGACACCACAACTTGCTCCCAACTCGCGATTGACCTCGACGGCGATCTACAGCTTGGAGCAGGTGACATCCTCATGCTTCTCGGTGGTTACGGCACCAACTTGGATGTGGACGGGGACATGATCCCGGACTGCCAAGACGACTGCGTGGGGGCTTACGACACTTGCGGTGTGTGCAATGGTCCAGGCCCACAGGTGTTGGCCATCGATACCATCATCATCACCTACGACAGCATTTACGCAGATGCGATCGATGAGTGGCTCATTTTCGAGCTTGAGCGTGACACGTTGCTTCATCTTGTTTGCGAGAATCTAGGCTGTACTGACCTGGCGTACCTTGAGTACAACGCCGAGGCCAACACCGACGACGGCAGCTGTGCGACGCTGTTGGGCTGTGCGGACTCGGCCTACATTGAATACAATCCGGCGGCCGGGGTCGACAACGGTAGTTGCACCTTCCTCATCGATAGCAACTGTGTGTCGCCGACCATGGATGGCTACATTTACGACGTTGTGCAGATCGCCGACCAATGCTGGTTTGCTGAAAATCTGCGTACTACTGCATACGTGGATGGCACATTCATTCCTGGAGGCTTGACCGCAGAAGAGTGGGTCTCTGCGACTTCCGGTGCGACCGCCGTCTATGGAGAGGGCAGCAGTCCCTGCAATAACTACAGTCCTGAGATCAATTCTTGTGATGAGGCGCAGTCGTTGGCGGAGTATGGCCGGCTGTACAATTGGTATGCGGTGGACGATGCGCGGGGCCTATGCCCAAGCGGTTGGCATGTCCCGACCGATGGAGAATGGACTGAATTGGAGGACTACATTACTTCGCAAGGATTTCCCGGGACAGAGGGCACGGCATTGAAGTCGACCTCGGGCTGGTTCAACAATGGCAACGGCACGAATGACTTCGGGTTTTCGGCCCCTCCCGGTGGCTACCGCAGAGAGGTCAATGACGTTGGCGACTTTTCCAATGCCGGTGGATCCGGTTTTTGGTGGAGTTCATCCCAGCAAGGCAGCTGCGCCAACTGTTACTGGTACCGGGCCTTGGGCAGCGGATACTCAGACATCTACCGGAACAGCTCCGACCCTCGAAACGGAGCCTCCGTGCGCTGTCTCAAGGATGCAGAATGATCACCTCGGTGGTCGCTTGTCCACCAGGCTGCGCAGGGTGAAGTAGCCGCCGACGGCGGTCAGGTTCAGCACCTCGTACAAGGAGACCCAAGCGTCCCGGACGGTGAAGTCCAGGCCCAAGCTGTCCAGGGTGATGAAGAGCAGCAGGGCAGCAACCAACACCAACACGATGAGGGGCCGCACGTTGCGAGCCAGCCATGAGGTGCTGGCTGCATCAGAGGCCCACCTGGCGGTGATCTCTTCCTCGATGGCCTGGATCTCACCGATGAGGGTGAGAAGCTCCTGGCGGTCTTCCTGTTCGATCTTGTCGTCCTTCTCGACGATTCGCTTCAGCACGCCGAGTGCCCCACGATCGGGGAGCACGTCGCCGACGGTCTCCAGGATGTGGGGTGCCTTGCTCTTCAGCCACTGGCCGATGCGGGTCTCCTTGATCCGCTGGCGGGGTTCATGCACGGCTCCAAGCTGGGGCAGCTTACCTTCCGATGAGGTAAACGCTGGCAACTTGCTGCAGTTGGCGATCTACCGGTACCAATTACGGCACCAATTTTTCAACACCGCCGGAGAGCCCTGTAAATACTGATGCTTCAGAAGGGCGTGGTGATCCCGTCGGGACTCGAACCCGAAACCGTCTGCTTAGAAGGCAGATGCTCTATCCAGTTGAGCTACGGGACCTCGTGCGGACATTTCCGCAGCGCGAAGTTCGGCAGGTGGAGGCTGCTTTTGCAATGCCGTGGACTCTTTTATTGGCCTGGTCTGCTGGATAGGCCCCCAACTGGTGGTCCCATCGGCATGGGCATGAAACATCCAAAGCGCGATATGAGGCTGTATAACGTCACCATTTCTTAATCCAATGGGCAAGTCGGGATGATATAATCTTCAAGACGCGGATATGCTGAATTGAAGGCGAATGCCTGTACTTCCGGGAATAGAAATTCTGAAAAGTGAAGTCAGCTTCTCCAGTTGTGCTAGATATGAATGCCCTTGTGCCCAACCTGATTGGGGCTTTTAAAGAAGGGCTGTCCGCGGCATTCCGCATGTTTGATGTGGAACTCGATTCGGAAGCACTCGATGGTGCACCTGGGGTGACTTTTGACCAAGCTGTGAGGAGGGTTTATGCGGAACACCTGGCTGTTCCAATGCCCGATGAGCAGCGCATTTTTGATTTGACCGAAGCCTACCGAAAAGTCGTTCAGCGCTTCATTCAATTCAGCAGTTCGATGGTCACGCCCCCTTATTTCGCCGAGACCATTGAGAGGCTGAAAAAAGCAGGACACCCGCTGGGTTTGTGCACGTCATTGGACCAATTGACATTGGCCATCTTGATGGACCGCTTGGGCTGGAATCCCTCTATGCTGTTTGATACATATGCGGTATCCGAAGATGGCAAAACCAAGGCCGAGATATTGGAGGTCTTGATCGGCAGGCTTCCCGACAGTGAAGAGGGCGAACCGGCTTACTTGGGAGCGGTGCCGTCTGACATTGAAGCGGCCAAGCAATGTGGTTGCGGACAAATATGGCTGATGGTCTCCCCTGACCATGGGGAAGAATCCGAGGTAGAATCCGTGGATACGGTGTACTCTATTTCCAAATTCTCAGCATTAATTGAAGATCAGGGGGTTGATTGCCAAGTAGATAGTGGTTTATGAGTGGGCCAGTAAAATTCCCTCTGCCACTTTGCATTTGCAGTGAACCGAATGGTCTTTTTGCGGTTATATCCGCATGACGCACGCCATTCCCGCACAAGACGCTACGTTGGATTCTAAAGATGCCTTTGAGGGCCTGGTCCATCACAGGACTTATCTCATCGATGGTGAATTGCGCACTTGGAAAGGTGAAGTGGCGGAAGTCTTCAGTCCCATTCAAACGCTCGAGAATGGCGCAGAGGTTCCCGTTCACTTGGGTTCTGCCCCGGACCTTACCAGAAAAGAAGGGCTTGAGGCGCTGGCCGCAGCCCGCAAGGCATACGACAACGGACGAGGCGCATGGGCGACCGCTCCAGCAGCAGAGCGCATCGCGGCCATGGAGAAGTTCATCGACCGCATGGTGCAAGAGCGCGAACTGGTGGTGAAGTTGCTCATGTGGGAGATTTGCAAGCGCAAGAAGGACGCCGTCAAAGAGTTTACCCGCACCGTCGACTACCTCCGGGAGACCATCACCGAATACAAGCAACTCCACCGCGAGGGCAGCCACATCCACAACGTCGAGGGCACGCTGGCACAAATTCGCCGCGGGCCTCTGGGGGTCGTGCTGTGCCTCGGGCCGTTCAACTACCCGCTCAACGAGACGTTCTGTGTGCTGCTGCCTGCCATCCTGATGGGCAACACCGCGGTGTTCAAACCTGCCAAGTATGGCGTGCTGTTGATCACACCCCTGCTCGAAGCCTTCCGCGATTGCTTTCCTCCAGGCGTCATCAATGTCGTCTTCGGCCGCGGTCGAGAATTGGCTGCGCCGATTATGCAGAGCGGCCAGGTAGATGTGCTCGCCCTCATTGGCAACAGCAAGTCCAGCAACGCCCTGATTTCACAGCACCCCAAGCCCAACCGCGTGCGTCAAGTGCTCGGTTTGGAGGCCAAAAACCCCGCCATCATCCTGCCCGACGCAGACCTCGACCTCGCCGTCAAGCAGTGTGTGAGCGGTGCTTGGAGCTTTAATGGACAGCGGTGCACTGCCTTGAAAGTGATCTACGTACACAAATACGTTCGGGCTGAGTTTCTAGAGAAGTTTGCTGCGGCCACAGACCGGTTGCGGGCAGGCTTGCCGTTTGCCGATGCTGACATCACTCCGTTGCCCGAAAAGGGAAAGGTGGAGGCCATGCAGGCCTACGTCGAGGAGGCCATAGAAATGGGCGCCAAAGTCATCAATGAGAAAGGCGGACAAACCGCGGGTTCCATTTTCTTCCCCGCCATCCTGTTCCCGGTGAGTCGCGCGACTAAGATCTTCAAGGAGGAGCAGTTCGGGCCCGTCTGTCCCGTTATCGAGTTCGAGGACATCGAGGAGGTGATGGCAGACATTGCCGAGAGCGATTACGGCCAGCAAGCCAGCGTTTTCTCGCAAAACCCCGAGGCGATGGGCAAGGTGATCGACCAGCTCGTCAATCAGGTGTGTCGCGTCAACCTCAACGCCAGCTGCCAGCGCGGACCCGATGCGCTGCCGTTTACGGGCCGCAAAGACAGTGCTGTCGCGACCCTTTCAGTACGTGCCGCTTTGAGGTCGTTCAGCATCCGGACCTTGGTGGCGTGCAGTGAAGGCCGCAAGGACATGTTGGAAGGCGTGGTGTCAGGCCGCCACTCCACCTTCTCCAGCATGGACTACCTGCTCTGATTCGAGCAGCACCGCTTCGCAGCAGGCGCAATCGCCCTCGTGATGAGGCGTGAGTAATTGTATATCAGTGGATTAATACCCATCTTACAAGGACTCAAATTCCTTGTATGCGTCTATTTTCTGCCCTTTTGCTCCTGTTTTTTGTGGTTCCATCCCGGGGCCAAGAAGCCTGTTTCAATCCCGATTTATCCAACGACGGGGTTGTCGGTAGCGCAGACCTGGTGCTGCTGCTCTCGTATTACGACCTGACTTGGCCATTGGATTCAGGGTTGAGCTGTGAGGCCAGCATCACGCACCAAGGCCACGAGTATGGTGTGGTACAGATTGGCGAGCAGTGTTGGTTTGCAGAAAACTGCCGCTACTTGCCCGCCGTTTCGCTCCCCTCTTCCATGAACTGGGCGCCGCATGCGTTTGTCTTGGACTATGCAGGAACCGATGTCGCCGCGGCCATGGCGACCACTGCCTATGCCGACTACGGGGTGCTGTACAATTGGCATGCTTTCACCCAGTGGGACCTGTGCCCTGCGGGATGGCACATGGCGACCGATTCGGATTGGTTCGCGATGGAGGCGGCCATTGGGGTAGAGGAGCTTGAACTGGAGACCACAGGTTTTCGGGGAGACAACCAAGGGGAGCAACTCAAGGACAGCGTCATGTGGAACGGCACAGACGACCACGGCATGGCTTTTCTGCCAGGTGGACAGACATTCACCAATGGGACCTTTGGCAACGAGGGGGTGACCACACACATCTGGACCGCCACCGAATTCTCTACGCTCTACCCTTGGCACAGAGGGTTCATGTCGGGTTCTGACGGGGTGTACCGCAACAACAATGTCGCGAAATCAGTCGGTGGCTGCGGCCGGTGCGTCATGGATTAAATCACGCGAGCAGTTCTGCGATGTTGGTCCGCATGGTATCGGCCAACGGGTCGGTAGGCAAGTCGTTGGCGTCCGTTCCAAAAGGCTCTTCAATTTCTTCTGCCAACAGTTCCAGCGATCCAAATACATAGAGGACGAAGGTCGCCAGCGGAACCGTCCACCAGTTGAACTGGTTCACCAATCCCAGCGGCAAGGTGAGGGTGTAAGCAAAGATGAATTTCTTGATGAAGAGGCTGTATCCGTAGGGGATGGGCGTCTTGAGAATGCGCTCACATGCGCCTGTGATGTCGGTGAATCGGGCGAGCTCTTTGTTGAGGTTGATGAGCATCTCGCCGGAGATGGTACCCGAACGGTTCCAAGCGGCAATGCGGCGATAGAGTTCGGCGGCAATGGCGTTGGGGATGTGCTGCGGATTTGAGGCGGCAATGTCGCCCGCTTGAAGTCCATGGGGACTGTCTTCGGCCAAGCGACGCAGGGTCTCGTCGGGCGCGACGCGGCGCAGGTGGTGGCGCAGGGCGGAAGGGTAGGAGGCGATCAGCCGGGTCAAGGCCGCACGGTCCTCGGCGAATTCCTCACCGGGCAGCAGGGCGGCCAGCTGGTAGGAAAAATGCCGGGTTGAATTGACCAAGGCTCCCCACTGCTTGCGCCCCTCCCACCAGCGGTCATAGCCGGTATTGGTCCGAAAAACCAGCAGCAGGCCCATGATGAAGCCCAGCAGCGAGTGCACGGTCACAGTATCGATAAACGCGAAATACTCACGGTATTGGAGTTCGACCCAAGTAAGCCCGGTGGTATAGACCGCAAAGGCGAGCAGCACCCAGATCATCTTCCGAAACGTATCGCTGCGGTGGAACTCGAAAATCAGGCCAAACCAAGAACGGGGATTGTAGAGGATCATGTCTTCACAAAGATGGCCGATGATGGATGACTGCCCAATACATGGAGTTCGGCCCAGCACGAACTGATCGGAACGACCGGAGTGAGTTTCTTACGCCTCATATAATTAGTCTAATCTTCGCTAAAATACAGGTAGGAGCAATCCTACGATTTGTAATTAAAGATGAGGCAAATTGAGCATGGCAAAATTGACCCTGGGATGTTGGTAGTCAGGCAGTTGCGCCCTCCTGATTCTTCTTTCTTGATTTATCTTTCTGCGTGCGCGCAGCGGTTCAAAACTGCACCACGGACCAAATTCTTGACAATGAAACTCTCCTTGCTTAGCACGGCTATTCTCTCTGTAGTAGCCATCTATTTTACCCAACAACTCATTCCGTCCGTTTCCCAAGCGGAGTCCATTGGGGCATACGTACTCACGGCCGTCGAAGAAGAAGAAAGCCAAGAGGTACTGTCCTCAGTTGTGGACGCTGGTGCTTCTGAAGATGAGGTGCCATTGACTCCAAACAGCAAATCGGCTGCTGGAGGTTTCGATGACAGTGTTGGCTTCATAGAAGACCTGGGTCTCCATGACGACGACGACGATGACAACGACGACGATGACAACGACGACGACGACGACGATGACGACGACGATGATGACGACGACGATGACGACGACGACGACGATGATGACGACTGCCACATCACCGTTCATGTTGACACAGAGGCCAATACGGCTTGTGGCTTAGCACCAGGCGATTGCGACTGCCACGGATACCTCTATGAGTTCACAGTCTTGTACACTGGCCCAGACGGAGTTTGGGGTGGTGCATATGACTACCATGACAATACCTACGGAGCGTGGTCGCTTCAGAACGGAGAGACCTACACGTTCAACGTATCCAACTCCAACCACGAAGGCGAAGACCATGAGCACAACGACCCGATGATGTGGACCCACGTCGGAGACTGGGATCACCATGGCACATTCGATGCGACCTGCGGTGAAAGCCACATCGGCGACAGCTATGGCCCCTTCACATTGATCGGGTTCGTAGACGTCAATGGCAATGCTTGTGGCGGCTCAACGGGCTGCAATGGCGCAGCAGACATTACCCCCACCAGTGGTGAAGGGCCTTACACCTATGTGTGGTCAGACGGAGTCACTTCAGAGGACCGGGACGACCTGTGCACAGGTACCTATCACGTGACAGTGATAGATGCCCACGGTTGTTCCGCCTCCATTGATGTAGAGATTGGCGACAATTCAGAAGCCATTGCAGTAGAAGTAACAACAGGGCCAAACACAACGTGCGGTTCCACGCCAACTCCACCTGAGACCGACTGCGCTTGCGAAGGCAAGATGCGCAGCTTCACGTTGGAGTACATCGGCCCATCAGGGGCGACCGTTACCGCCTATGACGACGACGATGACTCTGCGATCTTGGTGGCCACGTTTGCGAACGTGCAATACGGAGACGTTCTGTATGTGTCTGCTGAGAACCTGTCCGGAGGCGACTTCGAGGCCAAGTCTTACATGTACACCAACGGCGGCGACGAGACGGAAATCCACACGTCGTGCTCCCAGAACATTGTAGGGGATACCGAAGGCAACTTTTACATCATCGGATACTCTGATGGTCAAGGCGAGCAGTGCGGCGTTTCAGGCGAAGGAGGATACGAGGGGTGCAATGGAACAGCCCATGTGAGCGCATCAGATGGTGAGGCTCCTTATACCTACCTGTGGTCAGACGGTGCAACGTCGCAGGACCGCGACAACCTTTGTGCAGGCACTTATCAGGTGACAGTGACCGACGCCAATGGCTGTTCTGCCACGACAGACGTGGTGGTAGACGACAACCCTGCCACCGTCACCGTCAACGTAACGACCGAGCCCGACACGAATTGTGACGGAGAGGACGAAGAGTGTGTCTGCGAGGGCTACCTCTACGAATTCACCGTATTGTACACCGGCCCAGACGGCGTTTGGGGTGGAGCGTACGACTACCACGACAATACCTACGGCGCATGGACGCTGCAGAATGGTGAGACGTACACGTTCAACGTGTCCAACTCCAACCACGAAGGCGAAGACCACGAGCACAACGACCCGATGATGTGGACCCATGTAGGCGACTGGGAGCACCATGGTACCATTGATGCGACATGCGGTCACCAATACATTGGAGAGACATTCGGTCCGTTCACTTTGGTTGGATACGTCGATTCCCACGGAAACGTGTGCAACGGCGGTGGCAATTGCAACGGTACTGCCGATGTGACGGCATCGCTTGGGGAAGCCCCTTACACATACTTGTGGTCCGATGGCTCCACAGCAGAGGATCGGGACAATTTGTGCCCCGGCACTTATCACGTTGAGGTCACCGATGCCAACGGATGCACAGGTTCAAGTTCAGTGACCATTGAGCAGGGTACATCCTTGGAGTTGGAGCTGACATCGACCAGTACCGCTTGTCCAGGAACGTGCGAGGGTACAGCTTCCGTTTCGATAGAGGGAGGCACAGGTGCTTACGAAATTCTTTGGAGCAATGGCGGAACCACATCCTCCATTGAACACCTCTGTGCAGGCGTATATACCGTCACCGTGACCGATGGCGATTGCATCGCCACGGGAGAGGTGACCGTGCCAGAAGGCAACCCTCCACCTCCTACGATCTCATTGACCTGCCCGTCGGATACGACCGTGTATTCTGACGAACACTGCGCTTCAGATATTTCTGTAGAGGCATTGGGCATGGCAGTGGAGACATCCACCGGTTCTGCAGCCCTTGAAGTGGGGCCTGTGGTTCATTTTGACGTCGTGACCGAAACCCAAGGAGCAGGTTGCTACACCGTCCAGCGTACTTGGACTGTGAGCGCTTCAGACAGTTGCGATCAATTTGTGACCGATCAGTGCACCCAAATGATCACGGTGAAGGACATCATCGATCCTGTGATCCATGTGACGGATACGGAGGCCCCTTGCGGCCCTCACTATGCGGGCTACACGCACGCCCAGTGGGAAGCCTTGGGTGGCGCTACGGTGACCGACAACTG
>Ga0206130_10006970_pt1 | contig 12688 bp, 11 predicted proteins | sample Helgoland_Spring_9_FD_148637 | JGI IMG/M metagenome (GOLD analysis project Ga0206130, IMG submission 148637) | Pelagic subsurface seawater microbial communities from Kabeltonne, Helgoland, North Sea - Helgoland_Spring_Bloom_20160512_1 | ecosystem: Environmental > Aquatic > Marine > Epipelagic ... | reverse complement strand
CGGTTTGGCATTATCACTTATCGGACTTATATTAATTTACCGAGATTTTGCCATCAACCAAGTACGAGTATTGCCAATATCATTATTTGGAATTGGAGTAATTAGCTCCTATAAAGTATTAGTAAAGACAAACCATACATCTAGAAAATTTAAACTAAATGAGCTTGATGATGAAGAGAATTAATCCTCTTTAACATTGCCAGCGCATATCTTCATTGCGAAAATTTCAGAAGGAAATTTGTGGCAATCTCATCCTTAACTAAATGCGGTCACCTCATTCAGTTAAGGAGTTCGTTATGCCATTTTTGTTTATGAATCTAACCCCACTTCATATACCTCTCGCCATCCTTTCCAAATCCCCTTATCGTTGACAGTCTCATTATGCCATATACCAATAAAAACACCTCCAACTTCTTTGACTTGCTGTTTCAAGGAAGCTACTTTTTCTTTTGCATCCGCTATAGATAAACCCAAATATTCATTAAGCGTTCCATCCATATATGTAAATGGATGAATCGTAACATTTAAGTCTCTGTTTTGTAAAAGATCAAAAAAGGTATAGGGAGTGCAAATTGAAGCTCGAAACCCAATATTATCTGCATAGCCCATTGAGTAATCGTTCGTAATTCCTACTTTTTCTAAATTGCGATATGTTTCTGGTATGTTTAATTTTAAGAAATGCTTTCTTGATAAACTCACTTCATTCTCAGTAATTGATTTTAACCTTTCTATCTCCTTTTCTAGTTGTTTTGGGTTCAAGTATGAAGCATAAGAGGGATGAATACCAATAGTTGCATACGTAGATATTTGATTAATCATGCACTGTAACTCTTTACTTGTATGCGGTACATTTTTATCAAACTCTCCTCTATCCCCTAACAAAAAGAAATATATACTCTCAATGCCTTTATCATCCTGAACTTTTTTCAAATAGGCATATGTATCGTAAGGATCGTTTTTTCCAGATGAGAGAACTTTTGCTCTGTCTCCCATTTCTGATAATTTTAGTTGCGCCCCAGCTTTCGCCAAAGCCCCACTTGCTCTTAGTGCTCCTTTATTCAAATAAGCCCATGCATTATCTACATCAATCGTATTTATTACTTTAAATGAAGGGTGCTTTATTTTCAACCCCGGAAATCTAGACTTTAATTTCTCTTTCAAAACTTCGGCCCATATATTAATTAACGGAAGGTGGAGGTACCCTAACTTATTCGCCAAACTATTCTTTGAAGTATATCTATCATGATGATCAGGCTCGAATTTCCAATACTCTTCAAATCGTGTTGCTAAAAAAAAACTAGCCGAAAAAATATCAAATCCTAAATCATCAAATTCTGTAGTAAATAGTTTTAGCTTTTCTTTTCCTCCATATTCAAAAGTGACATCAAATTTTTTGATATCATTTTCAAACAGTAAACCATGCGGATGCAGCTGAAAGGAGCTCTCGATGTGTTCTCCAGAATAATTAACTACTGTATCACCAGTTTTGATTTCTTCTTTGGAAATGAATTCATAATCAAACAAGCACACTTGTTTTAGCACCAAATCAATAGCGTACTTAACTCTTTCTGTGGTATTTGGTGCATATATCTTCATTTCAACTCAAATGCTTCAACATCATATCGCATATAAATTCTGCTGCTTTTCCATCACCAAAAACGGGAGGAAACCTTAAACTTAAATCATTTGCATAACGGCTATATGCTTCAATTATTTTGTCTTTACTCCAACCTACAATCGTAGCGGATCCGCACGAAACTAACTCAACCCACTCTGTCTCTGGACGAAGAATTATACACGCTTTATTAAAGAAAAATGCTTCTTTTTGCACTCCTCCACTATCGGTAATTACCATTTTAGAATTTTTCTCCAAAGCGATCATATCTAAAAATGAAACGGGTGGAATCAATTTAATATTAGGATTACTTTGAATAGATAGGTAGAGTTCTGCTGGTAAATTTTGAGCTAGAATCTTAGCTGTACGCGGGTGTAATGGCAGCACAATCTCAACGTTATTCTCTTTCGAGATAGCTTGTAAGGCTTCGAATATTCCCGTAATTCTTTCTGGTGTATCTGTATTGTCATTGCGATGTATTGTTGAAAGAATATACTCTCCTTCAATTAATTTATTATCAGCAAGTACCTTAGATTCCTGAGCGCTAATTTCTGAAAAATGGATACTATTGTCATACATAACATCACCACAATGAAACACGCCTGGATTATCCATGGTGTAATTTCCTGAAGCTTCTTGCTTAAAACCCTCTTTCAATAAATTTTCTACTCCTGTTTTCGTTGGAGAAAACAACAATGAAGAAACATGATCGCACATTATACGGTTAACTTCTTCAGGCATTTTCTTATTATAAGAACGTAAGCCTGCTTCAATGTGCACTACTGGGATGTGAATTTTGGAGGCAGCTATACCAGCAGCCAAAGTAGAATTAGTATCACCATAGACAACAATAGCATTCGGCTTTTCATCCAGGATTACCTTCTCAATTCCTTCAATCATTGTAGCTGTTTGCTTTCCATGACTTCCTGAGCCAACTGACAAGTTGATATCTGGTGAGGGAATCCCTAATTCATCAAAAAACACTTGGGACATGTTTTCATCGTAATGTTGCCCTGTATGGACAATAATTTCGTTTATTTTTCCTGAATAATGATTTTTTATTGCTCTACTTAAAGCGGCTGCTTTAATAATTTGAGGACGTGCCCCAACAACTGTGATAATTTTAAACATAATATTATTTAATTCAAATCAATCCTTCATCTGCGAAGCTAAAATAATCATTATCTCCAAATATAATATGGTCTAGAACGGGAACTTCCATTATTTTCCCAGCATCTACGATTTTTTTTGTCAACCGTATATCTGAATTACTTGGCTTGAGGTTTCCCGAAGGATGATTATGTGCCAATATTATGGCCGAAGCTAAAGATTCCAAAGCAAAACTAAATATAACTTTAGAATCTACAACCGTACTAGAAACACCTCCTCTGCCAACCAACTTTGTATCGATCACTTTATTTGCTCGATTAAGTAACATTACCCAAAATTCTTCGTGCGGCATATCCTCCAACTTTAATTGAAGAATCTGAAACGCATCCTTACTCCCCTCAATTTTATCTTTTTCTAGAACATCCGAAGATCTCCGCCTTCTTCCTAATTCAAGCGAAGCTATTATACTTATAGCTTTTGCTTGGCCGATACCTTTAAATTTCATCAAATCATTTACTGAAAGTTTGGCCAGCTTGTTTAAATTATTACCTAAACTCTGTAATATTCTTTTAGACAATTCAACTGCAGATTCATGGCGATTACCTGATGCGATCAGAATGGCAAGAAGTTCCGCATCACTCAATGCACCTTTTCCTTTTATTAAAAGTTTTTCTCTTGGCCTATCATCTTTAGCCCAATCTTTGATGGAAATGTTTTTGGAGTAGTTCATTTATATAGTTTTCATATAATGAGGCATGTGCCTACAAACAAAAAAAGCCCTCCAAAAAGGAGAGCTTAGTTAAATAAATGATTTTCGCAAATCTATAGAGCGTTAACTCCTCTAGTCAATTTAGATTTCAAATTAGAAGCTTTATTCTTGTGTATGATATTTCTCTTAGCCAATTTATCAACCATTCCTAAAACAGTAGGCAACAATTTAGCAGCCTCTTTTTTATCTTCTAACTTCTCCAATTTTGCCATTGCAGTACGGGCAGACTTATGCTGATACTTGTTTAATACTCTTTTAGATTCGTTTGATCTAATTCTTTTTAATGCTGACTTATGATTTGCCATAATTGTTCTTCTTTGTTTAATCTATGTAGCCCGTAGGGGAATCGAACCCCTGTTTCATGGATGAAAACCATGTGTCCTAACCCCTAGACGAACGGGCCAAATTTAAAGCTTCCTTTTAATTTTGGTTTGCAAATGTAGTATATTTTTATCTATTGCAAAATGGAATTTAATTTTTTTTAATCTTTTCTTCAATTTAATACTTACTCCATAGCGTCAGAATCCGCTTTGAACTGAAAACCCAACCGCTTAGCCGTCTTCAATTTCTGTTTATCGCTTAATTGTTGAATTTCTAAAACGGAGACCTCTTTGACCTGATCATAAGGAGGTATAAGCAGATCAAAGTCCAACGTGTACAATACCGCTGATTGAATAATTGCTTTCATTTTATCTTTATCGATCACAGAGTTGATAATGTCATTATATAGAAATCCCATTTGTCTCTTCCCCTCAACCATAAAGTGATTCTCAGCATTAACAAATACTCGTCCAATCATATAACCAGAATCATTTACTCTATTATACTTTATTGAATCGTTTAAAAAATTATAGACATTAATTAGACCACAATAACCACGATTTCCATTCTCTTTGAAGTAGGACGTATTCCACAAGCTATTTTGTGAATCGAACTTAAAAACGTTTGTATGCATATGAAAAACTAAAACATCACCTGCTACTCTTAATTGCGCTTCAAATTCTCCTGTATCTTTATACTCAACAATTACACGTTCATCAACAGATTCAATCCGCGAACTCAGATCATCTCCAATTTCTTTCAAAACTTGTTTCAGAATCTTAAAATTGAGAATAATGTTATTAAAGACATCTTGCTTCAATACACTTTTATCCTTAACGGTCTGAAATATTAATTCTTGCGTTGCATTTTCATCCATAATAATAAGTAAATTTAATAAGCTTTTGCAAACAACACCATTCCTTTAGAAGGGCTCCCTGAATATATGCAACTTCCAGCTTCTTCCTTCTGGTCAAAAGGAATGCATCTAATTGTAGCTTTAGTTTGTTCTTTTATTTTTTGCTCTGTTTCTTCCGTTCCGTCCCAATGAGCGTGAACAAATCCACCTTTATTATCAATAAGCTCTTTGAATTCATCCCATGTTGCAGCCACATTTGTAAACTCTTGCCTATATGTTTTAGCTCTATCCAATAAGTTTATTTGAATCTGCTCTAATAGATGCTCTACCTTAATTGCTAAATCCTCTTGCTGCATACTTTCCTTTTCCAAAGTATCTCTTCGTGCTACCTCAACCGTACCATTCTCTAAATCTCTAGGACCTATAGCAATCCGAACAGGAACTCCTTTCATCTCATATTCAGCAAATTTCCAGCCCGGTTTACGTTTATCATCATAATCATATTTAACAATAATACCTTTTGCCTGCATATCAGCTTTTAGCTTATTTGCCACTTCTGAAATTTGTGCCAATTGCTCATCCCCTTTATATATAGGAACAATAGCTACATGAATAGGTGCTAGTTTAGGAGGCAACACCAATCCTAAATCATCACTATGCGTCATAATAAGACCTCCAATCAAACGAGTAGAAACGCCCCATGAAGATGCCCAAACATATCCTTGCTTCCCTTCGGCATCTGCAAATTTAACATCAAATGCTTTGGCAAAATTTTGCCCTAAAAAATGAGATGTTCCAGCTTGAAGTGCTTTTCCATCTTGCATTAAAGCCTCAATACAATAAGTATCTTCAGCTCCAGCAAATCGCTCACTTTCAGACTTCAATCCTTTAATCACCGGCATGGCCATATAATCCTCTGCAAAATCAGCGTATACATGCATCATTTTTTCTGTTTCTTCAAGGGCTTCTGCCTTTGTAGCATGAGCAGTATGTCCCTCTTGCCATAAGAACTCCGTTGTTCTCAAAAACAAACGTGTTCGCATCTCCCACCTCACAACATTAGCCCATTGGTTAATTAATAATGGTAAATCTCTGTAAGACTGAATCCATTTTTTATAGGTACTCCAAATAATTGCTTCACTGGTAGGTCTAACGATTAATTCTTCTTGCAATTTCGCATCTGGATCAACCATTAATTTTCCTTTTTTATCAGGATCATTTTTTAATCTATAATGCGTTACAATTGCGCACTCTTTAGCAAACCCTTCAGCATTTTTTTCTTCGGCCTCAAATAAACTTTTTGGGACAAAAATTGGAAAATATGCATTTTGATGCCCAGTTTCTTTAAACTTTTGGTCCAAAACAGCCTTCATGTTTTCCCAAATAGCATAGCCATATGGCTTGATAACCATACATCCCTTAACTCCTGAATGTTCTGCCAAATCGGCCTTCCCAACCAATTCATTGTACCATGCTGAAAAATCCTCACTTCTTTTCGGTAATCCTTTTGCCATTTGTGGTATAGTTTTTGTTAAATTCTTGTTAACGACTACAAAGTTAAAAATTAATAAGAGGTAGCTTTTATAATGTGCCCAAACTTATTTAAATTTACTATCAAGTCCATACTATTAATAACATATAAACTCAACATCATGAAAATCATAAACTCAATTCTATCATTAGCTGTAATTGGACTTTTGTCTTCTTGTTCATCTACGCAGGACTTAAGCTATGAAGATGATATTTATTCTGAAGAGGAGGCATATATGCCGACTACAAGTTCAAATTCTGAATTTGACGAATATTATTCATATGAAGATGAAGCATCTACGCGGTTAGCTGAAGATGAGTATTATGACCCAAAATATTCTGAAACAGAAAATAACGACGATGGTAATACATACGTAACAAACAATTATTACAATTCCAATTACGACTACCAATACTCTTCAAGAATAAGAAGATTTAATAACTGTAATTCAGGATATAGCTATTACAATCCTTATTATACAAATCCCTACTATTACGGAAGTCCTTACGGATGGAATACAAACATTTACTTTGGAAACTATTATTCAGGATACGCTTACAACTCTTATTACAACAACGGCATGAGCTGTTGTTCAAACAACAGCTATTGGAATAACTATGGATATGGATATGGCTGCTGCGGAAACAACTATAACGGCTATTACGGTAATGGATACGGTAACTATTTTGGAAATGGAAATAATTCTAACTATGTAAATTATTACGGAGAGCAAACGGCAGCTAATTCATACACTGGAAACCATGGAGGAGGCATGAGCTCAAATTCATTGACCGGTTCTAACTACGGGAACTCAAGTAGCGAAGATTATAATACAGTTACTGCTGTAGTTAAAAAAATTAACCCTGTTATGAACGGATCTGAAAACAGCAATAACAGCTCCGGAACACCAAATGCACCAAATGCGAGCGCGAATAATAGCAAAGAAATTGGCGGTTCTAATTTATTGGCTAACTTTATGAAAGCTCCTTCATATGATAATAGCTTATCTTCATTATCAAATAATAACAAATTTGAGAATCACGATTTAAATACCACGAGAGCAACTCCAACTAACAAAGGAAATACTAATTACGTTTCTAGAGAACCTGCTTCAATAAACAATTCTATAGGAACATCTTCTGCATGGAAAGCGAAGCCAACAACAAAGCCAACAACAAACTTTAGCAATAGAGCAAGTCGTTCAAATAATCACAACTACACCAGACCATACAATGCCGCAAAGCCCAACAATAGTTACACCAGGCCTTCAACTTATAAACCTCGTAACAATAGAAGCAATGGATCTTCATCAACTTATAAACCTTCAAGAAGCACAAGCAGTGCTGGGTCAAGAAGCTCATCATCTCCAAGTAGATCAAGCAGAAGCAGCAGCGGAACATCCCGAAGTAAAGGCAGTAATTCATCGTCTAAATCAGGAGGAAGAAGATAAACCTAGATTCTTTATTACCCCTATTACTATAACAAAAGAAACTCTAATGAAACAAACCCTATTAGTTTTGGTGATTGTTATGTGCTTTTCGATACAATCGAAAGCTCAAACAGAAGAAGATGCCTTGCGTTATAGCTACCTCGATTTTGGAGGAACAGCAAGATACAATAGCGTTGCAGGAGCTTTCGGCGCGCTAGGAGCGGATTTATCTGTACTAAGTGTAAACCCCGCAGGAATGGCTCGTTTTAAGACATCGGAATGGTCTATTACACCCCAACTTGGGCTACAAAACTCATCAACCCAATTTATGGGCACAAATGCAACAAATGGACATGAAAGTTTTGTGATAGGAAACCTAGGTATTGTTGGCGTAATTAAAGCAGGAAAGGAAAATGCTTCCTTATGGAAAAGTATTCAGTTTGGACTCAGTTACAATCGGCTTGCAAACTTTAATGAACGAACTAGTATATCTGGAATAAGCGACACTTCAATGTCGTATGTTTTTGCTGCGCAAGCCAGAGGAATACATCCCGACGACATATACGAAAGCCTATCGTTTACATCAGGATTAGCTTACGATGCCTATGTAATTGACCCTGGTGATTCCTCTGGAAACTACTATACAACCCAAATGTACCAGGGTGATTTCAATCACCAGCATACAATTACTCGAAAAGGACACATTGGAGAGACCGCAATCGCAATGTCTGGAAACTTCAATCATAAAATATACATTGGCGCAACAATTGGCTTCCCTACAATACGATTTAGACAAGAAAAAAATCATACTGAAACAGCCCTAAGCGATTCGCTGGAAATAGAACACTTTACGTATAATGAGTATCTATCAACCAGAGGAAATGGAGTCAACGCTAAAGTAGGTATAATTGTACTTCCTACTAAATGGCTGAGAATTGGCGCTGCCTATCATACCCCTACGAATTTCTATTATATGAAAGACAATTGGAGCTCAAGTATGTCTTCTAAATTTAAAGATGGCGAAACCTATTCTTCCAATTCTCCTGACGGAAGTTTTCTATATAAGCTGAGAACGCCGGGAAGACTTATCGGCAGCCTTTCGGTGATTATTGCAAGAAAAGCCATGATAAGCGCTGATTATGAATACATTGATTATACAAGCAGTGCTTTATCTAGCCATCCTTTTTCAGGAAGTAGCTACAATTTTTCGAACGAAAATAACACGGGAGACATTAACTTTAGAGCAACGCACAACATAAGAATTGGAAGTGAGATTAAAATAGCAGGGGCCGTATATACCAGATTAGGTTTTGCTTTTTATCAAAACCCATATAACCCTACAGCTATTGAAAATAATGACGCGAAACTAACGTATTCTGGAGGTCTTGGTTACCGTGTAAAAAGCTTTTACATTGACTTTGCTGTTACAAGCTCAACTTGGACGGAAGATTATTATATGTACGATCCAATATTAGTAGAGAATACACCGATTAAAAAATCTAACACTAATTTGATATTTACCTTTGGACGTAAATTCTAACAGATTAAAGTAGGAAACAAAAAAAAAGGGGTTAACATATGTTAACCCCTTTTTAATATCATATAGATTGAACCTACTTTAATAACTTCGCAAGCATCTTTTCCATTTTATCAGTTTCTTCTTGAGCTAATTCTAAATCAACAAGGATTCTTCCACTGTGTTCATCAATGATGATTTTTTTACGAGCTGCAATATCTAATTGCCTTTGTGGTGGAATTTTAATATACGACCCACCTGAAGCACCTCTTTCAACCGGAACGACAGCTAAACCATTTTTAGCAGCATTTCTAATCCTCGTGTATGCTTTCAATAATCTTTCTTCAACTCCCGCAGAAGCTTCTTTTGATTTTTCTCTCAATAGACTCTCTTCTTTTGCCGTTTCAGCTTCAATTTCAGCTAAATCATTTTTCTTAGCATCCAAAGCTCCTTTCTTATCTTCTAATTCAGCTAAACTTGTCTCGAGCAATTCTTGCTTAGAAGCTATTCTTGCTTTGTACTCGTTGATTCTTTTTTCAGCTAATTCCACTTCCAAACCTTGGTATTCTATTTCCTTAGTCAACGAATCGTACTCTCTATTATTTCTAACTTTCTTTTGTTGCTCTACGTATTTTGCAACGCCAGCCTTAGACTCTTCAATAACATTTTTCTTTTCGTTGATTTGTAAATTCAAATCACTAATCTCTTCTTCGACTTTAGATAACCTTAAGTTCATTCCTTCTAACTCATCTTCAAGATCTTGCACCTCTAGAGGTAACTCTCCATGCACTTGACGAATTTTATCAATTCTAGAATCAATAATTTGAAGGTTATAAAGTGCTCTTAACTTTTGCTCAGCTGTAGATTCTTTCTTTTTTGCCATAATAATTTACAAATAATTAACGGGATTTGTATTTACCTCCGTAAAACAGACCGCAAAAGTAGTAAATTTTTCCTTTAGTTTATCAACTAAAAGCTCAATTGTATACTGTTCACTTTCAAAATGTCCAACATCTGCGATAACAATGCGGTTTTCAGCATCAAAAAATTCATGATATTTAAAATCTCCTGTGATAAAAACATCTGCTTTTTGACGAATAGCATCTTTCAACAAAAAACTTCCTGAACCACCGCATACAGCAACTTTCTTAATTTGTTTTCCCTGCAATTCGGTATAGCGGACACAATCCGTTTTCATCGTAATCTTTAAAGATTTTAGAAAAGTAATTTCATCAATTCCATTTTCCAAATCGCCAATTAAGCCTGCTCCAACATCTGAATTACTATTCTGTAATTGTAGGATATCATAAGCTACAACTTCGTAAGGATGACTATTTGACAAAGAGGATAAAATGGCACTTTGCTTATCTATTGCATAAATTACTTCAAGCTTTTGCTCAGCTTCAAGATGTCTTTTACCTTTTTCTCCAACAAATGCATTTGTAGCATCCCCAGCTCGAAAAGTCCCTTCACCGACACTACTAAAGCTACATTCATCATAATTTCCAATTTTCCCTGCACCAGAATTAAGTAAAGAATCCCGCACTTTTTCTAAATATTCAAGAGGGACATATGTTATAAGTTTCCTCAGGTTATTCCTAGATTGTGATAAAATTTGGATATTCATCAACCCCAATTTTCTACCTATAATTTCATTCACACCATTCAGCATGTTATCCAAATTCGTGTGAATCGCGTAAATAGCTATATCGTTTTTAATAGCTTTAATAACAGTTTTTTCAACGTAGTTTTTACCCGTAATTTTTTTTAATCCTGAAAATACAATTGGATGATGCGCAACAATTAAATTACAATTTCGTTCTATTGCTTCATCAACGATTTCCTCCGTACTATCTAAGCAAACTAGAACTCCTGAAACATCATCCTTATAATTCCCAACAATTAAACCAGCGTTATCGTAACTCTCTTGATACTGAAGTGGAGCTATCGATTCCAAATAATTTGTTACTTCTTGTATTGTCATTCCGCTAAATTATTGATTTTTGTAATCAGTAAAATAAATTAATGAAAGTATTTCGCTATATATTACTCCCAATTGCCATAATTTATGGAGGTATCACACTATTTAGAAATTTTTTGTACAATAAAAATATTTTTAAATCAAGTGAATTTGACCTACCAATAATCTGCATTGGCAATTTATCAATGGGCGGAACTGGAAAAACACCTCATACAGAATACCTCGCAAGATTATTAAAAGATGAACATAACCTCGCCATACTAAGTCGAGGATATGGAAGAAAAACTGCAGACTACATCGAAGCGGATGAAAATTCAACGGCAATTGATATTGGTGATGAACCTGCACAATATCATCGTAAATTCCCAAACATAAAGGTTGTCGTTGAAAAAAAAAGGGTGAAAGGTGTTTTAAACTTACTTTATGACAACCCATCAATTGAAGCCATACTGCTTGATGACGCTTTTCAACACCGATCATTAAAAGCTGGTTTAAATATCTTAATAGCTGATATAAACAAACCCTTTTACAATGATTTAATGTTACCAATGGGTGAGCTAAGAGAGTTCAGAAAAGGAAAAAACAGAGCGGATATTATTATAATTTCAAAATGCCCACATAATCTTTCATTGGAAAGGAAGAATGAAATTATTAAAAGCATCTCGCCTACTAAAAATCAGAAAATATTTTTCAGTTTTATTCGATATGGTCGGATTTACAACCCCTTTACAAATAAAGAATTAATAGGAGAAATTTCAAACTTCGAGACGCTTGTTTTAACGGGCATTGCAAACCCGGATCCACTTTATGAAGAATTAAACAGAAGGGAAGCAACCTATAGTAAAAAAGCATATCGAGATCATTATCCATTTTCTGAAAAAGATGTAGCTACAATCTCTGAAATATTTGGTACTTTTGATAGCTCGAAAAAAATCATTTTAACCACTGAGAAAGATGCATCTAGATTGCTGGAAATAAAAGGGTTTGAACAATTGCCTATATATTGTATTGAAATCGAAATTGATATAATTGATGGCAAGCAAAAATTTGACAACGAGATACTAAAATATGTTAGAGAAAATAAAGCAGACAGCAAATTACCTAAAGGAACGAGCGAACTTCCAACCTGAGGTTGGAATTATATTAGGAACAGGGTTAGGTAATTTAGGAAACGAAATAAAAGCCGAACACGCTATTCCTTACGAAGAAATACCAAACTTCCCGGTTTCTACAGTCGAAGGGCACAGTGGACAATTGATTTTTGGAGAATTAGGTGGAAAGAAAGTTGTTGCAATGCAAGGTCGGTTTCATTTTTATGAAGGCTATGACATGAATGAATGTGTTTTTCCGGTTAGAGTTATGAAATTTTTAGGAATTGAGACACTGTTTGTCAGTAATGCAAGTGGAGGTGTTAATCCTGATTTTGAAGTTGGAGAAATTATGATTATCTCAGATCATATTAATTTATTCCCAACCAATCCATTAATGGGGAAAAACTATGAGGAACTAGGACCTCGATTCCCAGACATGAGCGAACCGTATGATTTAAAATTAATTGCG
>Ga0206130_10006969_pt1 | contig 12690 bp, 8 predicted proteins | sample Helgoland_Spring_9_FD_148637 | JGI IMG/M metagenome (GOLD analysis project Ga0206130, IMG submission 148637) | Pelagic subsurface seawater microbial communities from Kabeltonne, Helgoland, North Sea - Helgoland_Spring_Bloom_20160512_1 | ecosystem: Environmental > Aquatic > Marine > Epipelagic ... | reverse complement strand
AATCACAATCCAAAATAGATTTTTATCTTTTTTGAAAAGAAACAGCAGCCCTATTAATCCTAAAATTAAAGGAATCATATAATAAGTATTCCTAGCCTTATTGTTTTTAAGATCTGAAGGTAAATTACTTTGAGGACCAAGTCTAAATTCATCAATAAAATTTATTCCAGAAATCCAGTTACCGTTTAATAAATCATATTCCCATTTTATATCATTTTGTCGACCGCTAAAATTCCACATAAAATATCTCAAATACATCGATCCGATTTGGTATTTAAATAGATATTTTAAATTATTAAGTAATGAAGGTTTTTCAATATCTAGATATCCGCCATATTCACTTAAAAACTTGTGATATCCTTCTGCATCGATGTCTCCTTTAGAAACACTTTGATTAAATTCATTTACAAGTTTTTTAAAATTAGTTTCTGCTAGATATTCTGGTTTAATTTGAAAATCTAAAAACCCAAAATAGTTCATGTAGTTTATTGCATGTTCTGAGCTCCACATTCGTGGAAGAAGTCCAAGATGCTTACTATTAGAATTGATTTTCCCTGACTCCCAATCATTTACAATTACATATCTTTTTGTCTTATCGTCTCTTTCATATTTGGGTTTATCATCTTTGTAAGGATTAATTTCGTCTTGACCTGCATAGGCATCTGAAAACATTGGACCGTAAAAAAGCTTTGTTTCGGGATACTGTTCTAAGTTGTAATATGCAAGTAAAGCTCTTGCATCAGATGGTGAATTTTCATTTATTACAGTATTGGCATTAGATCTTATAGGAATCATAAGCCAAGCTGAAAATCCTATAAAAATGAACATGACACAAAGTGTTAGCACATTTGTGTTAACCCAATTTTTTTTTCTAGTGTATGTCAATAAAAAAGAGAATAGGATAATTATTAAAATAGATGTAAAAATTGTTCCAGAATTAAAAGGGAGTCTAAGGCTATTTACAAAAAACACTTCTAGATAGCCGAATAAAGCTAGAGTTGAAGGCAAAAGAAGCTTAAAAATAAAAAGCAGAACAGTTACAGAAAGAATATTTGCAATCAAAAAACTTTTTAAATCAGGTTTTGGGTACTTTTTAAAGAAATAAATCATTCCAATAGCTGGAATTGCTAAAAGACCCATAAAGTGTACTCCAAAAGAAAGCCCAACAACAAATGAAATCAATATAAGCCATCTGTTTCCTCTTTCATTATCCATGTCTTCTTCCCATTTGAAACCAAGCCAAAACAGAAGCGCCATTATAAATGTAGCCATTGCATAGACTTCCGCTTCAACTGCGTTAAACCAAAAACTATCTGAAAATGTAAAACATAACGCTCCAATGATTGAGGAGCTTATTATTTTAATTGTGTTTTCAGTTGTAATATTATCAGAAACGCCAACAATTTTCTTTCCGATTATTACTATTGTTAAATAAAGTAAATAGATTGTGAATGCACTTGCAAAGACAGACATCATATTCACCATAAATGCAATATCCTCTGGGTTAGAAGCAAAGGAAGAGAAAAAGGCACCAATCATTTGAAATAATGGAGCTCCTGGAGGATGCCCCACTTGTAATTTAGCTGATGTCGAAATGTATTCTGCAGCATCCCAATAGCTAGCTGTTGGCTCAACAGTCAAAAAATAAGTAGATAAGGCAATTAAAAAAACAATTAATCCTGTTACAGTATTTATTTTTTCGAATTTTCTAATATTCATTATTCAAATAATTGATTGACGAATTTAAACAATATTATCCATTAATCTTTTAATGTAAATTCTTCTTTTTAATTAATAGTCCACTTGGAAAAAAGTTAAAAAACTAGAAAAGAATAATTTTTTTTTACAATTCAAACTTTAGTTTAAATAAGTCAAACACATTTTTTAATATTATTATAGATGTGAAGTATAATAAGGAAATAGAGAGTGGATTTGAATTTGTGGATATATCTATAGAATAACCCAAAAAAAACATTTTGTACTTTAGTTGTTATATGAAAAAGTTATTATTGTTATTACCTACTACCCTATTATCTCAAACTTATAATGAGTTAATGAATATTGATAACTTAAAAGAAAAAACCCCTTTTTAAGGGGGCTTTATTAGAATGTATGGTGTAGCGGCATTATTAAAAAACAGTAACTAGCACATAAATGAGTAATACGAGTATAATTGAAACCCAATACTTTTTTATAAATTTTTCCATGATTTGTAAGGTAGACTAATCCTGATAGACTAAACCATGTTTTATGATTTAATATAGATCATGAAAAAAATTATATAGTATTGTGAAAAATAGTTTTAAATCATTTCCCTATTAAAGAATAGATATGGTAGAGTTAATAGAAGATTTAGGTGAGACTTATAAAAAAGTTGTTTGGAAGTTTATAGTTAAAGTAAATGATAAGTTAAAGTTTGATAAAAGTAAGTATATGGAATTTATAAAAAGTGGTGGTAAAAGTAGTGAGTTTGGGAAGGAGTTTGTTGTAGTAAAAGGGAGTAAAACCATAAAAGAAAAGTTTTGTTTAAATAATTCAAACTTTATATTAAATTTGCCGTTCATTACACTGGCCTATGGTGTAACTGGCAACACGCCTGGTTTTGGTCCAGGAGAGTCTAGGTTCGAGCCCTAGTAGGCCAACTTTAATTAACGGAGTTTAATTAAATTCTTTGTTTTGTAGAATTTAGTATATTTGCACTGCGTTATTGGAAATATGAAGGGGACAATGTCCCCTTCTTTATTAAATATATTTGATTTGAAAGAAATATTAGAAAAAATATTTATTGAATTTTTTGAAAATAATAAACAACTTTTTTTAGTGGATCTTGATGTGGATTCTTTTAAAATTGATGTAAAAATTGATGGTGATAACGGTGTTAAGGTTAGTGATTGTGTTTTATTATCAAAACATATAAAAAAACATTTTGACACTGAGCTAGATGATTTTAGTTTAAATGTTAGTTCTGCTGGACTTTTGTCTCCGTTAATAACTTACAGACAATTTTTGAAAAATTTGAAAAGAAAATTGAATGTAACTTTAAAAGAGGGTGATGATATAAAAGGGAACTTAATTAAAGTAAGTGAAGAAGATATTACACTTGAATGGACAGCTCGTGAGCCAAAACCTGTAGGCAAAGGCAAAGTGACTGTGAAAAAAAACAAATTAATTGCTTTTGATGAAATTAAAAAAGCAAAGTTAGTAGTAGAATTTAATAAAATATAAGCATGGAAAATTTATCTTTAATAGAATCGTTTTCAGAATTCAAAGACGAAAAATTTATAGACAGAGTTACGTTAATGTCAATATTAGAAGAGGTTTTTAGAAATACTCTTAAAAGAAAATATGGCGATGACGATAACTTTGATATAATTATCAATCCAGACAAAGGAGATTTAGAGATTTGGAGAAATAGAGTTGTTGTTGAAGACGGAGCAGTTGAAGACGAAAACCAAGAAATTTCAATCAGTGAAGCAAGAAAAATTGAACCTGATTTCGAAGTTGGTGAAGATGTCTCTGAGGAAGTTAAACTAGTTGATCTTGGAAGAAGGACAGTTCTTTCTTTAAGACAGAATTTAGTGTCTAGAGTTCACGAACACGATAATGGAATTGTTTACAAACAATTTATTGATTTAATAGGCGAAATATATACTGCAGAAGTTCATCATATCAGACATAATGTTGTGATATTGCTCGATGATGATGGAAACGAATTAATCATGCCTAAAGATCGTCAAATACCATCTGATTTTTATAGAAAAGGAGATTCTGTAAGAGGAGTTATTGAGTCTGTTGAACTAAAAGGTAATAAGCCATCAATTATTTTCTCAAGAACTTCTCCAAAGTTTTTAGAAAAACTTTTTGAACAAGATATTCCTGAAGTTTTCGACGGTTTAATTTCTGTAAAGAAAGTTGTTAGAATACCTGGACAAAAAGCTAAAGTAGCTGTGGATTCATATGATGATAGAATCGACCCAGTTGGAGCTTGCGTGGGAATGAAAGGATCTAGAATTCATGGTATTGTTAGAGAGCTTGGAAACGAAAATATTGACGTTATTAATTTTACAAATAACACTCAATTATTAATTACAAGAGCATTAAGTCCTGCAAAAATATCATCATTAAAAATTAATGAAGAGAAGAAAACTGTTGAAGCATTTATGGATCCAGAACAGGTTTCTAAAGCCATTGGAAGAGGAGGACACAATATCAGATTAGCTGGTCAATTAACAGGCTATGAAATTGATGTTTATAGAGAAGGTGCTGAAGAAGATGTTGAATTAACCGAATTCTCTGATGAAATTGAAGGGTGGGTTCTTGAAGAATTTAAAAAAGCAGGTTTAGACACAGCAAAAAGTGTATTAGAACAAGATATTGAAGATTTAGTAAAAAGAACTGACCTAGAAGAGGAAACTATTTTAGCAGTTAGAAATGTATTAAAAGCAGAATTTTCTGAATAATAAATTTATTTATGGGTGAAATAAAATTAACAAGATTAAACAAAATTTTAAGAGAATTTAATATCTCTCTTGATAGAGCTGTTGAGTTTCTTGCTTCTAACGGGCATGAAATTGAAGCTAGACCAACTACTAAAATTTCACCTGATCAGTATACCTTATTTTTAAACGAATTTAGTTCTGATAAATCTAGTAAAGTTGAATCTCATGACTTAAGTGAAGAGAAAAGAAAAGAAAAAGAGGATCTAAGGATCAAGCTTGAAAAAGAATTAGAAGAAAAAGAAAAGAAAAGAAATCATTTATTCAAAGAGCTGAAATTAAAAAACCGGTACACTTAGGAAAAATAGACTTAGAGAAGTTTAGCAAACCTAAGGCTAAAGCAGAGCCTAAAGTAGAACTTAAAGCAGAACCTAAAGCAGAACCTAAAGCAGAGCTAAAGGATGAGTTAAAAGTAGAAAAGCCAGTTTTAAAAACCGAACCAAAGGTTGGAGAAATAAAACCTGAATCTCAAACTGAAGAATCTAAAGACAGTTCTAGTATAAAGACAAAGTACACTAAGTTAAGTGGTTTAAAAACTGTGGGAGATAAGATTGATTTAGGAAAATTTAATAAACCTAAGCCAACAACACCAAATATTAATCCAGCTTCTAAAAGAAAAAGAATTAGAATTTCTAAAGATCCTGTAAAACCATCAGTATCTAGCAATAAAAGAACATTTAATAAATCTGGAAGATCTAAGCCTGTTGCAAGTGAGCCATCTGAAGTTGATGTTCAAAAGCAAATACGAGAAACTTTAGAAAAATTACAAGGAAGATCATCCTCTAAAGGCGCTAAATATAGAAAAGGTAAAAGAGATTCCCATAAATTAAAATCTGATGAAGTTTTAGCTCAAAACGAAGCTGAAAAAAAGACTATAAAAGTCACTGAATTTATCACTGTTGGAGAGGTCGCTACTATGATGGAAATAACTTCAACTGAAATTATTTCTACATGTATGTCTTTGGGTATTATGGTTACCATGAATCAAAGGCTTGATGCTGAAACTTTGACTATTGTAGCTGATGAATTTGGATACGAAGTTGAGTTTGTTACAGCAGATATTGAAGACTCTATTAAGGAAGTTGAAGATAGTCCAGAAGATTTACTTCCAAGAGCGCCAATTGTTACTGTAATGGGGCATGTCGATCATGGAAAAACCTCCTTGTTAGATTATATCAGAGAAGAAAATGTAATTGCTGGTGAATCAGGAGGAATTACACAGCATATAGGAGCTTATAATGTTGTTTTAAAAGATGGACAAAACATAACTTTTTTAGACACACCTGGTCACGAAGCATTTACTGCTATGAGAGCCCGTGGAACTCAAATTACTGATTTGGTGATTATTGTTATAGCTGCAGATGATGATGTAATGCCTCAAACTAAAGAAGCAATAAGTCATGCTCAAGCTGCAGGAGTCCCAATTATTTTTGCAATAAATAAAATCGATAGACCAAATTCAAATCCTGATAAAATTAAAGAGAAGCTTTCTGGAATGAATTTGCTTATTGAAGAATGGGGTGGAAAAATACAGTCTCATGATGTGTCTGCTCTTAAAGGAACTGGAGTTGATGAGTTGCTTGAAAAAGTATTGCTTGAAGCAGAGTTTTTAGAATTAAAAGCAAATCCAAATAAAGCTGCTATTGGTTCAGTAGTTGAAGCATATTTAGACAAAGGCAAAGGTTATATATCTACAATTTTAGTTCAATCTGGTACTTTAAAAATTGGAGATTATTTATTAGCTGGTCAACATTCTGGAAAAGTTAAAGCTATGCAGGATGAAAGAGGCAATGCGATAATTGAAGCCGGACCTTCAACCCCTGTATCAATATTAGGTCTTGATGGCGCTCCACAAGCTGGAGACAAGTTTAATGTATTTAATGATGAAAAGGAAGCAAAACAAATCGCAGTAAAAAGAACTCAATTAGTAAGAGAGCAATCTGTCAGAACGCAAAAACATATTACACTAGATGAAATTGGAAGAAGAATTGCTATTGGTGAATTCAAAGAATTAAATATTATTTTAAAAGGTGATGTTGATGGATCTGTTGAAGCACTGACTGACTCTTTTCAAAAATTATCTACTGACGAAATTCTCATAAATATAATTCATAAAGCTGTAGGTGCTATAACAGAATCTGACGTTCTGTTGGCTTCTGCATCTGATGCAATAATTATAGGATTTAATGTAAGGCCAACTGGAAATGCTAGGCAAATTGCAGATAAAGAAGAAATTGATATTAGGAATTATTCAATTATTTATGATGCAATAAACGATCTAAAAGATGCCATGGAAGGTATGTTAGCCCCAAAATTTAAAGAAGAGATTTCTGGTAACGCTGAAATTAGAGAAACTTTTAAAATATCTAAGGTTGGTACTATTGCAGGTTGTATGGTTACCAGCGGAAAGATTTTCAGAAATTCAAGTATAAGAATTATTAGAGATGGAGTTGTAGTTAGTTCGGGAGTCCTATCGTCATTAAAAAGATTTAAAGATGACGCCAAAGAAGTTTCTAAAGGATACGATTGTGGTTTACAAGTAAAAAACTATAATGATATAAGAATAGGTGATGTTATTGAGGCCTACTCTCAAGTAGAAATAAAAAAGAAAGTTAAGTAGTTATTTAGGTTGTAAAATAAATGCTGAAGAAAAATCTTTTTTGATTTTTTTTAATTCTTTACTTGCTAAAATTCTTGAGACATATTTCCCAACTCTTATTTTGTAATAAGGAGTTTCAAAACTGTAAAAAATTTCGTTATATTTTTCTTCATCAGTCAATTTATCCATTAATATTTTATAGTCAGTAAAATTTCCACTAAATATTTGAATTGTATATTGACCTGATGTAAAAACTTCTTGATTAACTATTTTTTTTAATTCTAAAACTTTTAAAAGTTTGGGATCTTGATTAATTATAATAGAATCTTTTTGTGAAAATGATTTAAAGCAAGTTAATGTCAAGAAAAATAGTGAAAAGACTGATTTATACATCTTTACAAATATAGTTTTTTGCTAAAGAGTTTTTTAAAAATATCGATTTTTTTTACGCAGTTTATTTAGAATGGATATAAATTAAAAATTACATTTAAGTTAGGTTTTTATTATCATTCTTGTGTTGTATTTTTGCCGTCTAATTTTGATACTATTTTTAATTGTCAGTCGTAGTAAAAACATCTTTATTGAGCGCTTTTTTGAAACTAATTAAACAAGTATCTGTGTCCAAGATATTCATTGTATTTTTTCTTTTTTCTTTTTCTTTAAACTTGTCTTCTCAAGAAATTGATATAGCTAAAGGAAAATCTCTTTTTAATGCAAATTGTGCTTCATGCCACAAGTTAAACAGAAATTTAGTCGGTCCTGCTTTAAAAGGCGTCTCTGCAAAATATGAAAAGGAATGGCTTTATTCATGGATTAAAAACAGTGCTGCATTAATTAAGTCCGGTGACGATCAAGCTGTGGCTATTTATGAAGAATATAATAAAGTAGCTATGAATGCATTTCCTCAACTTTCGAACGAGGATATTGATAATATTTTAGCCTATACTGATTATGTTCCTGAACCTGTTGTTGCCGCAAATGCCGGTACTGAATCAACAAGTTCTAGTGACGAATCTTCCTTAACAAATGACATCGTTCTGGTTTTACTTACAGTGGTTTTATTGGTTCTCATTACTATGTTGTTTTTAGTTACTAAGACTTTAAGAAACATAGCTGAAAAAAATGGTATAGAATTTGAAAAAGAGTCAGGCTCTAAGTTTTCTTTATGGAAAGCATTTGTAAATAACCAATTTTTAATATTTGTTTCAGTTATACTATTATTATTGTCTAGCGCATACTTTGCATATGGCTACATGATGCAAATCGGAGTTGATCAGGGTTATATGCCTATTCAACCAATACATTATTCACATAAAATTCATGCTGGTGAAAATCAGATTGAATGTCAATATTGTCATTCTTCTGCTAGAATCTCAAAACATTCCGGAATCCCATCGTTAAATGTATGTATGAATTGTCATGAGAATATAGCCGATTACAATGGTGAAGAGGATCTTGAGAAAGGCTATACTAAAGATTTTTATACAAATGAAATAAAGAAATTATATAAAGCAGTTGGTTGGGATGAAGAAACTCAATCCTACACTGGTGATACTGAACCTGTTAAATGGGTAAGAATACATAATTTACCTGATTTTGTTTATTTCAATCATGCTCAACACGTTTCTGTTGCTGGAATTGATTGTCAAAAATGTCATGGTCCAGTTGAAGAAATGGAAATATTATATCAATATTCTCCTTTAACAATGGGATGGTGTATTAATTGTCATCGTGATTCAAATATAAAAGTAAAGGACAATGAGTATTATACAAAAATACATGAAGAATTGTCGAAAAAATATGGTGTAGAAGAATTATCTATCGCTCAAATGGGTGGTTTAGAATGTGGTAAGTGTCATTATTAAACAAGTATTATTAAGAAATGGGTAACCATAAAAAATATTGGAAAAGTGAATTAGAATTGTCTTCTGATAGCAAATTAATTGACAAACTTGCAAACAACGAGTTTGTCGAAGACTTGCCAGTTGGGAATCTGTTAGCCGACGAGAATAGTTTAGAAAATTCTAGTGCTAGTAGAAGAGATTTTTTAAAATATTTAGGGTTTAGCACAGCTGCTGCAACACTAGCTAGTTGTGAAGGTCCAGTTAATAAATCTATTCCTTACGTTGTTCAGCCTGAACAAATCAGGCCTGGGATTTCTAATTTTTATGCCACATCAATTTCTGATGGTTTTGATTTTGCAAATGTTTTAGTCAAAACTAGAGAAGGACGACCTATCAAAATAGAAATTAATAATCAATCAAAAGATAATTCTCCAAACGCTAGAGTTCAGGCTTCAGTTCTTTCAATGTATGATAGTTCAAGAATTCAAGGCCCAACAATGGATGATCAGGATATCTCTTGGGATCAGTTTAATGTAAATGTAAAAGCTCAACTTGATGCAATGAAAGCATCAAACAAAAAAGTTGTTTTGTTGACACAAACTTTTGCTAGTCCTACTACTGAATCTGTAATTAAAAAATTTTTAAGAAAATATCCTAACATAGATCATGTTGTTTATGATTCTATTTCAAATTCAAAAGCATTAGATGCTTTTGAAGTAAGCTACGGTGTTAGAGCATTACCTACCTACGATTTTGAAAAAGCCAATGTCATTGTTTCTTTCTCTGCTGATTTTCTTGGAGACTGGCAAGGTGGAGGATTTTCAAAAGGGTATGCTAAAACAAGAGTTCCAAAAAATGGAAAGATGTCCAAGCATTATCAAATTGAAGCTAACATGTCGCTCTCTGGCGCAAATGCTGACACAAGAATTCCATTAAAACCTTCTTTACAAAAAAAGGCTTTACTTAGATTCTACGACCTTATTTCTGGACAAAATAGTGGAGTTAAGTTAAATGATAAGCTTGACGCAAAATTAAAATCCATATCTGATAATTTATTAAAATCTAATGGTAAGGGAGTGTTTGTTACTGGATTAGATGATGTTGGAGCACAGCTCATTGCATTAAAAATTAATGAGTTAATTAAAAGTAATGTAATAAATGTTCAAAAGCTTAATTATACTAGTCAAGGTGATGATCAAAAAGTGTTTGATGTTGTTGAAGATGTTTTAAGTAAAAAAGTTAATGGTTTAATTATGGTTGGAGTAAATCCATCGTATACCCTTCCAAACAGTAAACAATTTAACGAAGCATTAAAGTCTATCGAGTTATCAGTTTCGTTTTCAATGAATAATACAGAAACTTCTAAAATTTCTAAATGGGTTGCAGCAACTCCTCATTATTTAGAATCTTGGGGCGATGTTGAAATGAAATCAGGCAATTATAGTTTAGTACAACCTACTATAAAACCTCTTTTTGACACTTCGCAGTTTCAAGATGTTTTACTAAACTGGCTAGGTTCCTCAAATTCATTTTATGATGAATTAAAAAATAATTGGAATACAACTATTCTTAAAGGTGCGTCTTGGAATCAAGCTTTACATGATGGGGTTTTTTACAGTGATATAAGCTCAAAAAAACTAAGTTCACCCTATACTAACCCTAATGTCAAAAAGTTTTTTAAAAATTTAAATTCTACAGATTCTGATACTTTTGAACTGATTTTATATTCAAAAACCTCAATGGGTAACGGAACGCAAGCTAATAATCCTTGGCTTCAAGAAATGCCGGATCCTTTAACAAGAGTTTCTTGGGATAATTATGTAACAGTATCTAAATCTGATGCAAAAAGTTTAGGATTAAAAAATATTAACGATTCTAACGGAGCTTTGAATAGCAATCATGCTAAAATTTCAATTGATGGTAAATCATTAAAAGTTCCCGTTATTATCCAACCTGGTCAAGCTAAAGGTTCTGTTGGTTTATCTTTTGGTTATGGTAGAACAGATGGAGTTAAAAACGAATTACAAACCGGTGTAAATTCATATGATTTTTATAACAATTTTATAAATGTTCAAAATGTTTCTATAGAATCAATAAGCGAAACACATGAATTTGCATGTGTTCAACTTCACAATACTTTAATGGGTCGTGGAGATATTATCAAAGAAACAACTCTTGAAATATTTAATACAAAAAAATCTTCTGAGTGGAATTATGTTCCTAGCGTTTCTTTAAATCATGTTGAGACACTTGTGACATCTCCTGATGTTGATATTTGGGATGAATTTGACAGATCAATTGGACATCATTTTAATTTATCAATTGACTTAAATGGATGTACTGGATGTGGAGCTTGTGTTATTTCATGTCATGCTGAGAATAATGTTCCTGTTGTTGGTAAAAGAGAAGTTAGAAAATCTAGAGACATGCATTGGTTAAGAATAGACAGATACTATTCTTCAGCTGAAACATTCTCTGGTGACAATACTACTAAAGATAATATTAACGGTTTAAGTGATTCATTATCTGTTTTTGGTGAAATGGAAAATCCATCCGAAAATCCTCAGGTTGCTTTTCAGCCAGTTATGTGTCAACATTGCAATCATGCTCCGTGTGAAACAGTTTGTCCAGTAGCTGCAACATCACATGGTAGACAAGGTCAAAATCACATGGCTTATAATAGATGTGTTGGTACTAGATATTGTGCTAACAACTGTCCATATAAAGTAAGAAGATTTAACTGGTTCTTATATAATAATAATAATGAGTTTGATTTTAACATGAACGATGATTTGGGTAAAATGGTTTTAAACCCAGATGTTGTTGTTAGATCAAGAGGAGTTATGGAAAAATGTTCTATGTGTATTCAAAAAACACAAAAAACAATATTAGATGCTAAGCTTGAAGGAAGAGAAATTAAGGATGGTGAATTTCAGACCGCTTGTTCTTCTGCTTGTGAAACTGGAGCAATTGTGTTTGGAGATGTTAATGACGAGGATAGTAAAGTGTTAGAGTTAAAAGAGGATGATAGAATGTATCATCTTTTAGAAAGTGTAGGTACAAAACCAAATGTTATGTACCAAGTTAAAATAAGAAATACGTAAAAAGATAAATATATATGTCATCTCATTACGAAGCACCAATTAGAAAACCTTTAGTAACTGGTAATAAGTCATATCATGATGTTTCAAATGATATTGCCGCTGCTATTGAAGGTAAAGCCAACAAACAATGGTGGATAGTTTTTTCTATTGCATTAGTTGCTTTTTTATGGGGGGTTGGCTGTATGATTTACACTATTTCAACAGGAATTGGTGTATGGGGATTAAATAAAACTGTCGGTTGGGCTTGGGATATTACAAACTTTGTTTGGTGGATTGGTATTGGACATGCAGGTACATTAATATCTGCAGTTTTATTACTGTTTAGACAAAAATGGAGAATGGCGATTAATAGATCAGCTGAAGCCATGACAATATTTTCTGTAATTCAAGCTGGTTTATTCCCTATAATACACATGGGTCGTCCTTGGTTAGCATATTGGGTATTACCAATTCCTAACGCATATGGATCGTTGTGGGTAAACTTTAACTCTCCTTTATTGTGGGACGTTTTTGCAATATCCACATATTTATCAGTTTCTCTAGTGTTTTGGTGGACGGGTCTATTACCTGATTTTGCTATGATAAGAGATAGAGCTGTAAAACCATTTCAGAAAAAAATATACAGTTTAGTTAGTTTTGGATGGACA
>Ga0206130_10006962_pt1 | contig 12698 bp, 6 predicted proteins | sample Helgoland_Spring_9_FD_148637 | JGI IMG/M metagenome (GOLD analysis project Ga0206130, IMG submission 148637) | Pelagic subsurface seawater microbial communities from Kabeltonne, Helgoland, North Sea - Helgoland_Spring_Bloom_20160512_1 | ecosystem: Environmental > Aquatic > Marine > Epipelagic ... | reverse complement strand
ATTGAGACAAATAAAGGTAGATGAAAAAGAAATTGAAAGATTAAAAAACTGGTCAAAAGAAATGTGGCCATTGATGAACTAAAAAAATAAAACCGACAACTAATTTTGTAACATTATAAATCAAAAGCTCATGATTAAATCAAAACAGAATTTCAAACTCCTACTTGCTGTAAGTTTACTTACGACTGTTTTTTTTACTTCATTTAGAACTCAAGGACAAATCATAGATACAAAAAATGAGACTTATTTAGTAGATTATGTAAACCCTTTGATGGGTACAGATTCTAAAAAAAGCATGTCTAATGGAAACACCTATCCTGCAATAGCAACGCCTTGGGGCATGAATTTTTGGACACCAATGACAGCAGAAATGGGTAATGGTTGGGCTTATAATTACGATGATGATAAAATACGTGGCATCAAACAAACCCATCAACCTAGCCCTTGGATAAATGATTATGCGGCCTTTTCTTTTATGGCAGTCACAGGTGAATTAAAGTATCAAGAAGATGAAAGAGCTTCATGGTTTTCTCATAAAGCAGAGACGGTGACCCCTTATCATTATAGTATCTATTTAGCAGAATATGATGTAGTCGCAGAAGTAGCGCCAACATCGAGAGCTGCACATTTTAAATTTACCTTTCCTGAAGCAGAGTCTTCATACATTATGTTAGATGCTTTTTTCAAAGGTTCTATGGTTAAAATTTTACCAAAAGAACGTAAAATTATTGGCTATTGCAGAAACAATAACGGTGGTGTCCCTGATAATTTTCATAATTATTTTGTAGCAGAATTTGATAAAGATTTTGAAATGACACACACTTGGAAAGACAATTGGGAACTTCAAAAAAACAACTTAAATAGCGAAGGAAAACATGTTGGTGCAATCATTGGTTTTAAAACCAAAAAAGGAGAAGTGGTAAACGTAAAAGTAGCCTCCTCTTTTATAAGTTTAAAGCAAGCACAACTAAATTTAGATAGAGAAATTGGGAAAAATTCTTTTATAGACACCAAACAGAAAGCAAAAAATGCTTGGGAAAAGGAGCTGGGTAGAATTAAAATTGAAGATGATAATAGTAATAACATCAAAACTTTTTATTCTTGCCTATACAGAGTCTTACTATTTCCAAGAACCTTTTATGAATTTGATGTAGATAATAAAATGGTGCATTACAGTCCATACAATGGAAACGTATTGCCTGGTTATATGTTTACAGACAATGGTTTTTGGGATACGTTTAGAGCGGTTTTTCCATTTTTTAATATGATGTATCCAGAACAGAATAATAATATTATGGAAGGTTTGGCTAATACCTATAAAGAATCTGGATGGTTGCCCGAATGGGCAAGTCCTGGACATAGAGCTTGTATGATTGGTTCTAACTCTGCTCCTATTATTGCAGATGCCTATTTAAAAGGAACTATCAAAAATGAAAAAACTGCAGAAATTTTATTTGAAGCCATTCTAAAAAATGCCACTGTTGAAGAAGGCAGGCCTGCAAGATCTGTGGGGAGAGAAGGATTAAATTATTACAACACTTTAGGCTATGTCCCTTTTGATGTAAATATTAGAGAGAATGCTGCAAAAACCTTGGAATATGCCTATGCCGATTTTACGATTGGGCAAATGGCAGAAAAAATGGGAAAAAACAAAATTGCTAAAAAGTATTATGAGCAATCGTATCGTTATAAAAATGTATTTGATCCCTCAACAAATTTAATGCGTGGTAAAAATGAAGATGGCACTTTTCAAAGTCCTTTTGATCCTTTAAAATGGGGTGGTGCTTTTACAGAAGGAAACAGTTTACATTATACTTGGTCTGTTTTTCAAGACATCGATGGATTGATTAATTTAATGGGCGGAAAAGAAAATTTCATCAAACAATTAGATGGTGTTTTTACAATGCCACCAAAATATGATGCCTCCTATTACGGAAAGGTAATTCACGAAATTAGAGAAATGGAAGTTGCAAATATGGGCAATTATGCGCACGGAAATCAACCTATACAACATATGATTTATTTGTATAATTATGCAGGTGTTCCATACAAATCCCAAGATAAAATTAGAACCGTTTTAACCAAATTATACACACCAACTCCAGATGGTTATTGTGGAGATGAAGATAATGGACAAACCTCAGCTTGGTATGTTTTTAGTGCATTAGGGTTCTATCCTGTAACGCCAGCGACTGATGAATTTATTATTGGAAGTCCGTTGTTTAAAAAAGCAACATTAAATTTAAGAAACGGAAAAACCTTTACCATTGAAGCAAAAAACAATTCAAAAAACAATTTTTATATTCAGTCTGCACGTTTAAATGATTCTGATTACCAAAATAGTTTTATTAATTGCAGTGACATTCAAAAAGGAGGTATTTTAGAATTTGAGGTCTCTAATACTCCAAATAAAATTTGGGGAGGTAAAGCCGAAAACCTGCCATTTTCTTTAAGTAGAAAAAAATAAAATTAATAAATATTTAAACACAAATGAAACATAAAACCATCCTTTTTTTATCCATTAGTTGTCTCTTTTGGGGGTGCTATTCATCGAAATCAAACGTTGAAAAACAACACCTATTAGAAAATAATCAAAGGCCAAATGTTATTTTTATTTTAACAGATGATCAAGGCTCTATGGATGTAAATTCTTATGGAGCAAACGATTTGGTCACTCCAAATATGGATTATATTATAGAAAACGGCGTTCGTTTTAATCAATTTTACGCCTCACCTGTTTGTTCGCCTTCTAGAGCTTCTTTATTAACGGGTAAAACACCTCAAAGAGCAGGTTTATCAGGTAACGCTGTGCCAGATTCAAAAGTAAAAAAGGGACTTCCTGGAACAGAATATACCATGGCAGAAATGTTTAAAGATGCAGGCTATGCCACCGCACATATTGGAAAATGGCATTTGGGAGATGCTCAAGAAATGACTCCAAATGCTCAAGGGTTTGACCATTCGTTTGGACACATGGTAGGCTGTATAGATAATTATTCGCATTTCTTTTATTGGAATGGACCAAACAGACACGATTTATATAGAAACGGAAAAGAGGTGTATTATGATGGCCAGTTTTTTCCTGATTTAATGGTCAATGAAGCTTCTCATTTTATTGAAGAACATAAAAAGAATCCTTTCTTTATGTATTTCGCTGTGAATATGCCGCATTACCCCTATCAGGGAGATGCTAAATGGTTAGATTATTATAATGATAAAGGGGTTTCATATCCCCGAAATTTATATGCTGCATTTATTTCAACTTTGGATGATAGAATTGGTGCAATACTTAAAAAACTAGATGAATTAGGGATCAAAGACAATACTATTATTGTATTTCAGTCTGATAATGGCCATTCAACAGAAAAACGGGCGCATTTTGGTGGTGGAAATTCAGGGCCTTATAGAGGTGCAAAATCGAGTTTGTTTGAAGGGGGTATTAGAGTTCCTGCAGCCATCAATTGGCCAAATAAAATTCAAAAAGGCGCCATTAGAAATCAGTTTGGAGTAAATTCAGATTGGATGCCAACACTTGCAGAATTATGTGGGATTAAACTTGATTCGCAAGATTTGGATGGTAAAAGCCTCGTCTCCATCATCCATAATGAAAAAGAAAAAACTCGGCATACAGAAGGCTATTGTTGGGAATATCAAGATATGTGGGTGGCTCGTAAAGGTCACTGGAAATTATTAGGAAATCCCAGAGATACGAGCAAGAAAACATATAAATTAAAAGAAAAAAGATACTTGGTAAATCTAGATGATGACATTGGTGAAACTAAAAATTTGGCTAAAAAACACCCCAATAAAGTTATCGAATTAGAACAACAATACAGGAATTGGTTAAAACGCAATAGCAAGTAAATAATAACGTATGATTTTAGCAACTAGATTAATATTAATATTCGTTTTAAATAGCATGCTAACGAATGCGCAAACAAAAATAATTGCGCATCGCGGATTTTCTGGGATAGCTCCCGAGAATACGCTTATTGCATTTCAAAAGGCTATTGACTGTAAAGCGGATTATTTCGAGTTGGATGTTCGTAAAACCAAGAATGATTCTATTGTTGTTATTCACAATTCATCTGTAGACAAGACAAGTTCCAATGGTTTTAAAGGGGAAATTGCCGAACTAAATTATAGTGACTTAAGGGCTGTTAACGTTGGTTACAGTCGTAAATTTGGTGATATATACAAAAATGAAAAGATTCCAACTTTAAGAGAGGCCCTTGCATTGGCAAAAGAGAAGATTAAGGTCTGCATTGAAATAAAGGTTAATGGGACAGAGAAAGCGGTTCTTAAAATTGTAAATGACCTTGGAGTCAAAGAGGATGTAATTATATTTTCTTTTAAGTACCCCGTATTAGCCAAAATAAGACAACTGGATACGGATATTCCAATCCTTTGGCTCATAAATAAAGCAGATAACATGACCCTAGAGAATGCTATAATTATTGAATCGAATGCTATTGGAGTGGGGCCTGAAACTACGGTTACAAAAGAATACCTGAATTTTGCACACGAAAACAATATTGAAGTGTGGAAATGGACTGTAAATAAAGAAGATGAAATGCAACGATTAATTGATCTTGGATTGGATGGAATAATTACTGATTTCCCTGATAAAGCGTTAAAGAAACTAAGCTCAAAATAAACGCCATTAAAACAGGCGCTTATTCAAAACGTTAAAGCCATCTGCTAACAATTAATATATAAGTATTTTTTTAGAAAAAGATGTTCCTGAGGATTTCCCTAATAAAATATAAATTCCTGTTTTCAGTGAACTTACATCTAACGATTGCGTTTTAGAACTATTTTTAACATCCATAATTCTCGAGCATAAAATATTAAATAATTCCACAGACAAACGTTCATCCAAGTCATGATTTATTTCGATGGTTTTAGAAGTGTGGTTCACATATATAGACACTTTTGATTTTAATAAATCGTCTAATGATAATACGAGTCCAGAGTCCCAGGATCCAGCATCGTTCCCATCCGATCCAAAATCAATAGGACTATCTTCTGTCGCAGCTACAGCAACATATTCAACAAAGCCCGTACCCGAGTTAAACATCAAATTTGATGCTGATAAATCTGCATCAATTATAGAGCTTGCAAATACATCTCCTGCAGCAGCATCTAAAGCTGGTTCTATGTTATTGGTAATTGAATTTGTTAAACTAACTACTGTATTTGGAGTCACACCTATATTTGAAACAGCTGTTTCATTTCCATTATCTACAACGTTACTATATATCAAAGAATTTGAAATTGTGAAAGGTCTATCCCCTTCTAATCGTATTCCTCCACCTTTAGATTGATTTAAGGTCGCATTTATGACCGAATTATTAAAAATAGTCGTGTTTGTAATACTACTATTCGCATTGGCACCTCCTAAATATATAGCTCCTCCGTCATTTCCTGTCGCTATATTATTTACAAAAGTACAGTTGCTCATCACTAATTGCCTGCCTATTGTTGTCACGGCAATTGCACCGCCTCTACTCCCAGAGTTGTTGTTAAAAAGAGACCCTGAAACGGTTAACGTACCCGTACTGCCCGCTAAAATAGCACCGCCATTAGCAGAAGATGTATTGTTTTCAAAAACACAATCTGTAATTATTAAATCTGAAGCTTGCGTTAAATTAAAAACAGCCCCCTGTAAAGTAGTCGTTACGTTTTGAAATGTGATGTCTTCAAACGAAATATTAAGTCCCCCAGCAGAAATATTGAACATTCTATCAGTCGCGGTAACCACAGCATCTGATTGCCCCTTAAAAGATAATGATTTATCAATTCCTAATACTCCCGATTGGTTAAGGGCTCCAACTAAGATGATTGTATCCCCATTAGAGGCTGTTTGAACCGCAGTGTTTATGGTTGTAAAAGCTGTAGCCTCTGTTAATCCATCCGAGCCATCCCCATCTACTTTGACATAGTAAATATTATATGTTTCAGCATAAAAATCATTGGTTTGTATTGTATTAGACGCTGGAGAAGTACCTATTGTATTTGTGGCTTTTAACCTGTAAAAATAGTTCTCTTGTTGTAAATCTGTATCTGTATATGTTTCTGTATTCGCAGGAAGGGTTGCTATGGTCTGAAAGCTAACACCATCTGAGGAGCGTTCTAAAATATAGCTATCTTCTTCCATAGATACATCATGCCATGTCAGCTCTAAATAATGTTCAGAATCTGTAAATACATAATCATAAGGGAATAGTTTCCCTGGTGTATCTGGCAATACACCATGTGTCATTCTATCTTCAAGTTGTGCTAAATATAAAGATTGTATTAATAGATCTTCTCCAGTTCCTTCAATGTATCCTGCTGGATGACTAAAAGGACCGTCTCCATTAACAGTGGCGTCACAACCAATAGCATAATTTTGTCCGATAGGTGGTTTTTGAATTGCGATTTGATTAGAAGGTGCATCAATATTCCAAGCCACTCCGTTTGTTACGGTCCAACCATGACCTGTTCCATAACTCCCTCTATTGTGCAACCCTAAAATACCAGTTGTATTGGTGTTTGTCCAAGTAATATTATCCCAAAGTATGCCTTGCCCCCAACGTCTATGCGACTCAGATCGGGTGTAATCTCCAGAAGAAGAGCAATTGGTAAACACTATTCCATTCACATCACTTGCTCCATTCGCAACAAATGTATGCCTGCCGTTAGATGCTACACAATTTTCAAAAAGAATATTATTACAGAAGTCAGTTACTTCGAAATTGTATCTCCAACCTCCAGAAATAGGACCATGAATGTCTAGGACATTGGTATCAATTACAGAACAACGTGTGGCTTCATCAAATTTAACGCCTTGGTCACTCACTCTTAAAATGGTGACACCTTGGACCCAAGAATTATCGACACCAATCATGTTAATGCCTATTTTTACGTGGTCTCTGCCTGTAACTCCAGAAGATTCTACAAATATTCGTAAGTTCTCAATACCACACTCTTTTAATTGGCTATTACCATTGTAAGTATATACGTAGGATTGAGATAAAGAACGGTCTAATATGTCATAAATAGGCGTTGCCACCTGAATTTTATTGCCTTCTATATTCGTAATATGCCTATTGAAAACTAAATTTATTGTATTAGGTTCCCAAGGAGTGTCCGTGGCTACACCCCCATTATCTACGGCTTCTATCCATGCTGCTGTGCTCGGATGTTTAATGATGATATTGTCCCCAATATTATAAACCGATGCATCTGCAACTTCAATCGTTCTGCTTCCAGCTGGAATATAAGGACTAACAATATCTTGTCGAGTTCCTGCAACTTGCCCGCCGAAACCACTTTTGTTATTCGTACCAATTCTAATTAGTGTTCTTTCGTCTGGAATGTTCCCTACTCCTTTAATAATTGTATTTGATGTGGCCTCTTCACCATCGCCAGAACCCCGAAGTACAACGCCACTTCTGTTTATGATGAGTTCACCACTAACAGAATATTCTCCTGGCAATAATAACAAGGCGCCTCTATGTCCATTTGCGTTTAGTGGTAATGCTTCCACTTCGTCAATTGCAGCTTGAATATGTGCTGTATTATCTCCAGATATAGGGCTTATTTCTAGTACAACTGCTACATCTGGCAACGCTTCTTCGCCATTTTTATACCCTACATAACTGTAATCAGGGATATGGTTTCCATCACTATCGGAGACATACACCAATTGATCAGAGTTATTGTGGAAAAGGATAGATGATTCGTATTGCGCCTGTATGGAATTTGATACGAAAATTAGAAAACAAAGGGTAGTCATCTTCAAATAAGCACTTTTTTTCATAATTTATATTTTAATGTTTTTTTACAGAAAAGTTTTTAATAAAAATAATTTAACACTTCTTAAATTCACTTCTTGATAACGTTTAATTTTTTGATTATCTAAACTCTTAAACTCAATAGATATACAAATTAAAAGGTATTCATTAATTTAAAATTAATATTTACTTAATATGAAACATTATTGAGATAAACCGACTCTAAAACACAACATCGCAGCAGCGCAGCTAAAGAAAATTTTAAAAAGATGAAACCTGGGGATTCTACTAAAGATAACGGAAATACGCTTACCATTGAAGTAAAAAAATAAATTAAAAAACAAACACTTGAGGAGACTTAGATACTCTAAATAAAATTGTCCTTAATATCATCCCAAATAATTGAACTATTTCATTTAAATTAAGTATTATTGATAAATTAAATCTCATGACCAAAAATATAATCACATTATTTTTATTCTCATATATTATCTTAGTATCGTCCTGTGATGAAAAAGGATCAAAAAATACTGAGACTACAATGACCCCTCCCAAAGGAATGGTTTGGGTAGAAGGAAAAACATTTTTACAAGGCGCAAAATCTTCAGATCGATTTGCAATGGAAAGAGAAAAACCGGCCCACAAAGTTACTGTAGATGGTTTTTTTATAGATATTACCGAAGTCACCAATAGGCAGTTTAAAAATTTTGTGGAAGCTACAAAATACACCACCATCGCAGAAAGAAAAATAGATTGGGAAGAAATGAAAAAGCAGTTACCTCCTGGCACTGAAAAACCACATGATTCTATTCTTCAACCTGGAAGCCTCATCTTTAATAAAAACGTTAACGCTGTCGCTAATATGAATAATTACCAGCAATGGTGGGCTTGGAAAATTGGAGCGAATTGGCAACATCCAGAAGGGCCAAATTCTTCTATTGATGGAAAAGATAACCATCCTGTGGTTCATATTGCTTATGAAGATGCCGTAGAATATTGTAAATGGGCCAATAGACGTTTACCAACAGAAGCTGAATGGGAAGCCGCAGCTCAGGGAAACAATAATGACGCTATTTATACTTGGGGAAATAATCCTTCCATTTTAAATACAAATGCAAATACTTGGCAAGGCGTTTTCCCTGTTAAAAATGAAAGTGTTGATGGGTTTGAATTTATTGCTGACGTAAAATCTTATCCACCAAATAGTATCGGGCTTTATGATATGTTAGGGAATGTATGGGAAATTACTGGTGATTTATTTAATGTAAATCACTACAAGGAAATAGACCGTTCTAAAGGTCTTATCAATCCAACAGGGGCTAAAAAATCTTACAGTCCAAATAATCCTTACCAAATAGAATATGTAATTAAAGGAGGGTCTTTTTTATGTCATGATTCTTACTGTGCCAGCTTTAGAATTTCTGCAAAAATGGGAGTAAGCTCCGATTCTGGATCAGATCATATGGGGTTTAGAACGGTCGCAACGACAAAAATGCTCAAGGGTAAGAATTAATTTCATCCAAATTTCCTTCAAAATAGTTCGACTTTAGGCCCTTTGCCTCCAACCCTGAAAACCCTTATCTAATCCTTGCTAATTATCCTGCTAATCCGATCTTCCTCTTAGGTCGTATTTCTATTAAAGCTTTTCTTATTAAATTTTGAACCTTAAAAAAGTATACTTTATTTCATCTCACTTGTGAGTGCATCACTTTGAGAATCCGCTGGTTCTTAACGTATAAAAAAGGCTGTCTTTTCAGACAGCCTTTAAAATTTAAAACTAGATTAATCCCTAATTTTTAATCAGCCTTTTCATTGTAGTGTTGTTAATTTGTAGCATATAAACACCTGTTTCCAAGTTACTAGCGTCAATGTTTACTTTCGTGTCATTAGACGTTTTCTCAAATACTTTTTGTCCTAATAGGTTGAAAAGTTTTACAGAGTTAATGATGCTTGAGGACGCAACAGTCCAATTGGATGCTGTTGGATTTGGATATACATTGATTGGGTTGCTATCAATATTAGTTATATCTAATGTGTCTACAACATTGACCGTACGTGTTACTTGAACAGCTGGATTCCCAGCAGCATCACTTACATTATAAGAAACAGTATAAGAACCAACGGTCTGAGCGTCTACATCACTAACATCAGTTGTGATATTAGAGGTTAATACAGTATCATCATCATAGTTGTCGGTAGCTGTAGCACCACCATCTACGTAGGTCGTTCCAACTTCAATAGTTACAATCTCGTCGCCTGTAAGCGTAATGACGGGCACTGTTGTGTCTACAACATTGACCGTACGTGTTACTTGAACAGCTGCATTACTAGCAGCATCACTTACGTTATACGTAACTGTGTAATTTCCAACAATAGCAGTATTTACTGTATTTACAACAACAATAGCTGGTGTGATATCACCGTCGTAATTATCCAAAGCGGTTGCGCCAGCATCAGTATATGGTGCGTCAACTTCGATTGTAACAACAGCATCGCCTGTTAAAGTAATGACTGGGACAGTTGTGTCTACAACATTGACCGTACGTGTTACTTGAACAGCTGGATTCCCAGAAATATCACTTACGTTATACGTAACTGTATAAGTTCCAACAATAGCAGTATTTACTGTATTTACAACAACAATAGCTGGTGTGATATAACCGTCGTAATTATCCAAAGCGGTTGCGCCAGCATCAGTATATGGTGCGTCAACTTCGGTTGTTACAACAGCATCGCCTGTTAGAGTGATGACGGGCACTGTTGTGTCAACCACATTAACCGTTCTTGTTACTTGAACAGCTGGATTCCCAGAAATATCACTTACGTTATACGTAACTGTATAAGTTCCAACAATAGCAATATTTACTGTATTTACAACAACAATAGCTGGTGTGATATCACCGTCGTAATTATCCAAAGCGGTTGCGCCAGCATCAGTATATGTTGCGTCAACTTCGGTTGTTACAACAGCATCGCCTGTTAGAGTGATGACGGGCACTGTTGTGTCAACCACATTAACCGTTCTTGTCACTTCTGTAGCGGCATTGCCTGATGAATCTAAAACATTATAAGTCAAGGTGTAGCTTGCAACGACGTCAGTATCTACATTATTTACGGTAGTTATATTGCTAGTAATATCCCCATCAATATTATCACTCGCAGTTGCTCCTGCATCTGTATATGATGTTCCAACCTCCACTGTAACTGTAGGTTCGCCTTCTAGAATAATGACTGGTATTATTGAGTCTAAAAAATTAAGCCCAGAATTCCAGGAGCCCGCATCCTCGCCATCGGAACCAAAATCAATTGGACTTTCTGTTCCTTGAGCAACAGCATCATATATTACGTTCCCTGTTGTTGAATCAAAACTTAGATTGGAAGCTGTTAAATCCGCAGCGACTATTGAAGTCGTAAAAGAATCGTTTGCAGCAAGGTTTGGTGTGATTTTTTTAGATAATGAATTAATTAAATTTAATTCAACATTAGCAACAACTCCTAAATCGGAGGGTACATCAGTTGTACCATTGGTTACAAAATTTCCATAAATTAAAGAGTTTTGGATTGTAAAAGGTCTTGTCCCTTCTATTTTAACACCCCCTCCTTTGGATGGGTCCTGTGTGTTATTAACTTGATTATTAAAGATGGTAGTATTTGTAATACTACTTAGGTTGTTATTACCGGCTAAGTATAGTGCTCCACCATCAATACCCGTTGCCGTATTATTTACAAAAGTAGATCCTGTAACAATTAATTGTCTTCCAACAGATGTTACAGCGACTGCACCACCTCTATTGGCGCTATTTCCATCAAATAATGAATTGGTAATTGTTATAACTCCAGTACCCCCTGCTAAAATAGCACCACCATTATCAGTCGAAGTATTATTTTTTAAAATACAACCCGTTAATGTTAAATCTGAGTTTTGAGTAATCGTAAAAACAGCACCTGGGTTTGTACTATCCGCATCTTGAAATGTAATATTTGTAAATGAAATTGTTTTGCCAGCGGTATTTATAACATACATCCTAGCACTCGCACCTGTAATCGTTGCATTAGATTGCCCAACAAAAGAAATCGATTTTCCTATTCCAACTTGACCTGTTTGATTGATAGCTCCTACAATAGTAATGATATCTCCATCTGAAGCAGCTACAACAGCATTGTTTACAGTTGTAAAAGCATTCTCTTCAGTCAAACCGCCACTATTGTTTCCTCCAACTTTAACGAAATAAGTGGTTTGAGCCACTAAGTTTAAACTAAAAAAAATAGTTAGTAGTAGTGTGGTTAGTGTAGTTTTATTCATAATTGGTTAATTTTGATGATTATATTTTTATTCATTATAATTTTTATCAATTATACATTATTACTATTAATTTAATATTAATTATTGATTAACAAGGTGAGCTGACTTAGACAAGATTTCCATTTTAACAGGTTTATAAAATAGTGGTTGCTAAACAATCTAAGGAGTGAAAATGGGGTTATAGCTCTAAAAATTTAAATTTTATATTTTTTTCTTAAAAATGTAAGCTCAGTTCTAGAGCATATTCCAAGTAGTGTTTTATAAATCAATTTTTTTTGGTATAACTACACTAAAATTGATTGTAGAATATTAAAATCCGCTACTATTCCAATATGAATCGTTGAAGCACCCTCAGATCAGACTGTTCAATTCTTTTAAATCCTCCCCAAAATAGTTCGACTTCACTCCCTTTGACTCCACTTTTTATTCCCAAGAATAATTTTTTATCCTTGGGAATATTTTTTTCTAAAAATAGCTAAATCAGAACTAAAAAAGTTCGACTTCACTCCTCTTGACTCCAAGGCATTATTCCCTAAAATAAATTTTATTTTAGGGAATATTTTTTGATTAAATTTAAAATAAATAAAAAATATAATAAGTGATACGATATCTTA